>CHCFR05602__coassemble_298_pt1 | contig 33879 bp, 28 predicted proteins | sample CHCFR05602__metabat2_low_PE_046 | metagenome-assembled genome bin CHCFR05602 | reverse complement strand
GCCATACGGATTTTCCGGCCAAAAAACCGGTTGGCGGACTTGCCATACGGATTTTCCGGCCAAAAAACCGGTTGGCGGACTTGCCATACGGATTTTTCAAATCAAAAAGCCACTTGGGGGCGAAGCGGAGCCGCCGGGCGCCCGCTCCAGCTCCTCCAGCGAGACCACCTCCTCGCGCCAAGTGACGACCCCCTCCTGCTGGCTCTTCAAGATATAACGGTACGCGTCCGACAAGTTCTGGGTGAACAGGATGGCGTTGCGCGGATTATACTCGATCTCGGCCACCAGCGTATTGAGGCTATTGAAAAGGAAATGAGGATTCAACTGGCTCTGCAAAGCGCTGTAGCGAGCCTTGATGGAACTCTCCTCCAGCCGCTCGGCCTTCTCGCGCAGCTCGGCCAGTTGCTTATAGAACGAGACCATCAGCACCAGCGCGACCACCACGATCTCGATCAACCAGATCCAGGAGAGGGCAATCCAGCCCGACTCCCGCAAAGTGAACGGTCGGGGCAGCATCAACAACAGCTTCGAAATGGAAAGAATCAGATAATTGATAAGGAAAAGTCCTACGGCGGCGGTCCCGCCAACCAAGACCAACTCTTTCTTGCGTCGCAACGGATCGCGCATGAAAGAGCGTACCCGATTCTTAATCCATATCGCCAGGAAACCGATGATATTGAATGCCAGGACAACAGTCAGCAACGGCAACAAGGCGATCAACGTATGCTGGTGCCTGGGCTCTATATCCGAGAAAAGGACTACAGAGAAAAAAGAAAAACAGGCCAACCCGGAAAAAAGGCAAACATCCACTATCCAGTTCCGATCATGTCCCATAACTATTCTCCTTTTTTCGCGAAATTAGCCTGTTTAGCCTAAAACAAGGATCACATCCCCTTAAAAACAGATACCCAAACGGAATCCCAAATTGCTCCGCCCCGACTCGGCGTAGTTCAGCAAATTGTTCTCGTTCGTTCCATAACTATAATATGCGGCGACATGAAAACCGAACCGGCTATATTTCAGCGGATGAATATTCACGCCAATCTCCGGGGAAACATAAAATCCCCATGGTCGCTCATAATATCCAGCCGTATTGAAATAGGTCGTGTTCTGTTGGTACATGGCGCCCAGTTTGGCTGTCACGTAAGGTTGTACATAACCATTGTCATACAGCGAATAGCTTACCAAGGCTCCAAAAGGCACCTGAAAAGCGGAATGCTGCTGATCCGTCGTCAATGCCTGGGTTGGAGACAAAAGGATTGTCTGTCGCTCCACATACTGATGATTCGTATGGAAACTGGCGAAAGCACCCAACGACCAAGGGCCAGCGACCTCATAGCCAAACTCAAAACTCATGCCCCAGCCACTCAACTGGCCGGCGAAATCCGTCCCGATCGGCGCGTTCACCTGCCAATCCAAGTTAAAATGCAACTCATCCGGCAAATGCTGTGCCCGCCCCTGAAAACCAAAAACGGACAAGACAAGCAACAAGGAGGCCAATCCCAAGGCTCTCCAGCTATTCTTTATTGTAATATCCATAGCCATCATCTCCTATTCATGTTTAATATACGGCGACTGCTCGAACGACTGGCTGATCGCCCTTTCCACCAAAATCATATTCACTCTCGAGCTGGAGGAGAGCAACCCCTCGCTATTCGCCCGCCAAATGATCGGCAGCTGGTTACGGGAAATATCATTTTGCTCGGCACTGCCCAAATCCACCAGTTCCAGGACAATCGCCCCAGTATCGTAGCTATAAGAAACCGGGAATGACATATACCAGCCACCGCCCCAATAAGGTCCCCAATAACCAGGATTCCACCAGCCATCCCAAAAGCCGCCCACGAAAGTCGTCATGTTCACGCTTGTCTCCACATATGTCATCTGCAAGCCAACATCCGCCGATTCCTTATCCGAGGCACGGACATACCCCCTTTGGTTCATCTCGTTCGCCACTCGCGAGATCAGCGTTTGGGCGTTCTCATCTTTCCAATACTCACCTTTCAAGCCCTGCCCGGCGACCAGTATGCTATCCGCTAGATAATAGGTCGAGGCGCCCGAAAAGTCAAAATCAGAATCATACTGCGTATAGACCGTAAAGTCGCCATCCATCTCATCCATATCCGGATCTTTCTCGCAACTGGCCAACAGGCAGACGGAAAGAAACATGAAAATCATCTTTTTCATACCATAACCATTTTACATTAAACAATCACTCATAAGGCACGCCCCTTAAATATCGAGCTGTTCTCCAACGGAAGAATATGCCCCATCAACGTCAAACGATTCGAATTGAATGTCGGCAAGACCGTCACCGTCGCCGAACTGCTACCCTTAGGCAAGGTAATAGTCACTCGAGCGGAAATACCTACGCCCGACGTATTAAACTCGACAGAAATATCTCCTTTCTTGTTCTCTTTCATCTCAAAATCAGACATATTACCATCAACAGTTATACCTCCAATACCGTTTGGGCCACTCATCGGAACATTAAAAGCGATTTGCACCGTCGCCTCATCATCCTTCACCATCACAAAATTCGTATTCGACGAGACGTAAGCGGTAGTCCCATACTTAAACATCACCCGATCCGCCTCAAGGACGAACCTTCGATTCTCAATAGCTTGTTTAGCCTGCACAAAATACAAAGAGTCCAGCCTCTCCTGCTCGATCCTACGTTCCTCACGCAATTTCGCCCTCTCCTCCTTGTCGGTTGTCTGAGCTTCCGAAAAGCTAACACACACCACGAGAGCAATCAACATCATGATCCATCTTTTCATAAGCATTCTATTTTTGAAACACAAGCGAAGATACTCCGAATTCACCATACCGCCAGAAAAAATTTGATGAAACGACAAATAATATAGATGAAACATCCTGGATGGCATCTGAACCAGAAAACATATCCACTATTTTCGCGTCATGAACTATTTAATACCAACAATCATGAGAAATCAAATCCTAGAAACAATCAAGACGCGCCGGAGCGTGCGCAAGTACAAGAAGACGCAAATCAAGGATGACGAGTTAGAGAATGTCCTGGTAGCCGGCACCTACGCGCCAACAGCACGAGGTCTACAAGCGCCTTATATCGTAGCGGTCCAAAAACCGGAACTCAAGGAACAGCTGATCCGGATGAACGCCGAGATCATGGGAGTCACGAGCAATCCCTATTATGACGCGCCAACGATCGTTTTGGTCTTCGCGCCCGCTGATGGCGCCAACGCCCTTCAAGATGGCAGTTGCGTACTGGAAAACATGATGATCGCCGCCCACGCCATTGGATTAGGCTCTTGCTGGATCAACCGCGAACGGGAAATGTTCGCGACCGAGCAAGGAAAAGCACTCATGAAAGAGATGGGATTGCCAAACGGGCTTATGGGAGTCGGCGCCCTGGCTTTAGGTTATCCGGAAGGCGAACCCACGCCTGAAAAACCCCGCAAAGCGGACTATTATCGTGTCATCCGATGAGATCTTATGCAGGAACGTTTATTTTAACGCTCCTGTATTCAAATTACAAATATCAGCATAAATAAAAAATTACCAAAACAATTGCAACCAAACAAGCAATAATAGCAACAATTAGAAACAAACCTCACCTTCATTCCAAGATTTCTTCCACAATTCTCCTCTCTTTATACTCATTATAACACAAAAATCCTACTTTTGCAATCATATTGACATGTATATATTGATAACACAAACATAAAGTCAGCAAATGAAGGCAAGAGGAATTTATCATGACAGAAACGAAGGGTTATACGATCCTAGCTATGAGCATGACGCTTGCGGCGTAGGTATGATTGTCAACATTCATGGAGAGAAATCACATGAATTGGTCGAGTCCGCATTAAAGGTATTAGAGAATATGCGTCACCGTGGAGCTGAAGGCGCAGACAACAAAAGTGGAGATGGTGCCGGAATCCTATTACAGATTCCTCACGAATTCATCCTGTTACAAGGCATTCCTGTCCCGGAAAAAGGAAAATACGGTACTGGATTAATCTTTTTACCCAAAGACAAGGAAGATCAATCAAAGATATTGAGTATCATTATCGATGAGATCGAAAAAGAGGGACTGAGCCTGATGCATCTCAGGAAAGTACCGGTCAACAGCCAAATCCTCGGAGAGGAGGCACTAGCGACCGAACCGGACATCAAACAGATCTTCATTACCGGCCGGGACGACTCCAAACAATTCGAGCTGAAATTGTATCTTATCCGCAAAAGAATCGAGAAACTGGTAGCCATGAGTAACCTGGCCACCAAAAAGGATTTCTATATCGTTTCCCTTTCAACCAAGAATATTGTCTACAAAGGCATGTTGGAATCCATGCAACTGCGCCACTATTTTCCGGATCTGACCCAACCCTACTTCACGAGCGGCCTGGCATTGGTACACTCTCGCTTCAGCACCAACACCTTCCCGACCTGGAGTTTGGCACAACCATTCCGGCTTCTGGCACATAATGGAGAGATCAATACAATCCGTGGTAACCGGGGATGGATGGAAGCACGGGAAAGCGTACTCTCCTCCAAAGCTATTCCCGATATCAACGAGATCCGGCCTATCATTCAGCCCAACATGAGCGATAGTGCCTCATTGGACAATGTACTGGAATTTTTTGTCGCTTCGGGCATGAGCCTGCCACATGCCATGGCCATGCTGATCCCGGAGAGCTTCAACGAGAAGAATCCAATCTCAGAAGAGCTGAAAGCCTTCTACGAATATCATTCTATCCTGATGGAGCCATGGGACGGACCTGCAGCCCTACTCTTCAGCGATGGTCGTTATGCCGGCGGTATGCTCGACCGCAACGGTTTACGTCCGGCACGTTACCTGATCACGAAACACGACACGATGGTGGTCGCCTCGGAAGTCGGCGTTATCGACTTCGAACCCAGCGAGATCAAGGAAAAAGGACGCCTGCAGCCGGGTAAGATTCTGATGGTCGATACCCAAGAGGGAAAAATCTATTACGATAACGAACTAAAGCAACAATTGGCCAACGCGTTTCCCTATCGCTCCTGGCTGGCGAACAATCGGGTAGAACTCAGCGAACTCAAATCGGGCCGGAAAGTTCCCCATACGATCGATCATTACCAGGAGCGGTTACGCCTTTTCGGTTATAACCGGGAAGACCTGGAACGGATCCTGATGCCCATGGCACTTAGCGGAAGCGAACCGATCGGCTCGATGGGTAACGACACGCCATTGGCGATCCTGTCGGAACAACCTCAATTATTATATAACTACTTCAGGCAACAATTCGCCCAAGTAACCAATCCTCCGATCGATCCTATTCGTGAGGAACTGGTCATGAGCCTGGAAGAATACATCGGAGCGGTCGGTAACGATATCCTTTCGCCCGACGAAAGCCATTGCAAAATGGTCAAGCTAAACCATCCGATCCTTACCAATACACAATTGGATATCCTCTGTAATATTCGTTACAAAGGATTCAAATCCATCAAGTTGCCCATGCTTTATGAGGTTAAGCGAGGAAAAGAGGGATTGCAAAGCGCCTTAAGCCAACTTTGCAAGCAAGCGGAAAGATCGGTCGACGAGGGTGTCAACTACATTATCCTGAGCGACCGGGCCGTCAATGAAACAATGGCACCGATTCCTTCCCTGCTCGCCGTCAGTGCCGTACACCATCACCTGATCTCTGTTCAAAAACGGGTACAAACAGCTCTAGTGGTCGAGACCGGAGATATGCGTGAGGTCATGCACGCGGCTTTACTCTTGGGCTTTGGCGCCAGTGCGCTCAATCCTTACATGGTCTTTGCCATCATCAAGGATATGGTAACCAAAAACGAAATCCAATTAAACTACGAGACCGCCCGAAAGAATTATATCAAGGCGATCCAAAAAGGATTATATAAGGTACTCAGCAAAATGGGTATCAGCACCATCCGTAGCTATCGGGGAGCGAAACTATTTGAGGCGATTGGCTTGTCGCCTGAATTGGCCGACCATTATTTTGGTGGTATCACCAGCAGCATCGGCGGTATACGCCTGGAAGAGATCGCCTTCAATGAGAGCCGGTTACATCAGGAAGCCTATGGAAAAGAATTGGATGATCTACTTGATCACAAAGGTATTTACGCCTTCCGGAAAGATGGCGAGAAGCATGCCTGGAATCCGGAGACCATCTCGACATTACAGCTGGCGACTCGATTGGGCAGCTACAAGAAATTCAAGGAATATACGAAACTGGTCGATGAGAAGGCCAGCCCGATCTTCCTCCGCGACTTCCTGACCTTCAAGAAACGGACACCTATTCCCCTGGAACAGGTCGAACCGGCCAGCGAGATCATGCGCCGCTTTGTCACCGGAGCCATGAGTTTCGGTTCCATCAGCAAGGAGGCTCACGAAACCATTGCCATGGCTATGAACAAGATACATGGACGAAGCAACACCGGAGAAGGAGGTGAAGATCCTAATCGTTTCAAGCCACGAGAGGATGGACTCTCCCTGCGTTCCGCCATCAAACAGGTAGCATCGGGCCGTTTTGGCGTAACGACAGAATATCTGGTCAACGCCGATGAGATCCAGATTAAGGTAGCGCAAGGCGCCAAGCCTGGAGAAGGCGGACAGTTACCGGGCTACAAGGTCAATGAGGTCATCGCCCAAACCCGGCACTCGATTCCGGGCATTTCGTTAATCTCGCCGCCACCTCACCACGATATCTATTCAATTGAGGATTTGGCGCAATTGATCTTCGACCTGAAGAACGTGAATCCCAAAGCGGAGATCAGTGTTAAACTGGTATCCGAAAGTGGTGTCGGAACCATCGCGGCAGGCGTAGCGAAGGCGAAAGCGGATCGTATCATTATCTCAGGAGCAGAAGGCGGAACAGGTGCCTCGCCTATGAGTTCCATCCGTTATGCCGGTACTTGCCCGGAGATCGGACTTTCGGAGACACAACAAACGCTGGTCTTGAATCACTTGCGGGGCCAGGTTCGTTTGCAGACCGACGGTCAATTGAAAACGGGTCGAGACATCATCATCATGTCCCTGCTCGGAGCAGAGGAGTTTGGATTTGCCACAGCGGCATTGATCGTACTCGGCTGTGTCATGATGCGTAAATGCCACATGAACACCTGTCCGGTTGGTGTAGCGACACAAAATAAGGAATTACGCCAACGTTTCCATGGCCGTTATGAATATCTGGTCAACTTCTTCACCTTCCTGGCGGAGGAGGTACGTGGCTACCTGGCGGAAATGGGATTCACGAAACTGGAGCAAATCATCGGACGTTCGGACCTGCTTGTCCGGAAGCCTCAGGATCATGTCGCCAACCACGACTTGATTAACTTCGACAAACTGGTATACCTTCCGGAGGAAGCACAAACTGACGCCCGCCATCAAATTACGAAACAGATCCACCAAATCGATCAAGTCAAGGATGTTGATATGATCGCTCACGCTAAAAAAGCGATCGAATCGGGCGAGAAGGTTTCCTTGGATTACGCAATTGTCAATACCGACCGTTCTGTTGGAGCGATGCTCTCAGGAGAAATCGCCAAAAGATATGGAAACGCCGGATTACCCGACAACACGATCAATATCAAGTTCAAGGGATCGGCCGGCCAAAGTTTCGGAGCATTCCTGGCTCACGGCATCAGCTTTCGGCTTGAAGGAGAGGCGAATGATTATCTTGGAAAGGGCCTGAGTGGTGGTCACATCAGTGTCATGCCTCCTATCCGATCCACTTTTATAGCGGAGAACAATACGATCGCAGGCAACACACTTCTATATGGGGCAACCAGCGGAGAAGTTTACATCAACGGGCAGGTAGGCGAGCGTTTCTGCGTACGTAATTCGGGTGCGATCGCTGTTGTCGAGGGTGTCGGTGACCATTGTTGCGAATATATGACCGGCGGACGGGTTGTCGTACTTGGCCAAACGGGACGAAACTTCGCGGCCGGCATGAGCGGCGGTGTCGCTTACGTCTGGAACAAGAATGGAGATTTCGACTATTATTGTAACATGGAGATGGTGGAACTGTCTCTTATCGAAAGTAACTCGACCCGTAAGGAGCTGCACGAGCTGATCAGCAAACATTACCAATATACGGGAAGCCATCTTGCCGGCGAGATGCTCGAGCATTGGGATAAATATGTGGACGAGTTCATCCAGGTTATCCCAATCGAATACAAGAAAGTCCTGCAAGAGGAGCAGATGAGAAAATTACAACAGAAGATCGCGGAAATGCAACGCGATTATTAACATTCAAGAACACGACAAAAAAAGAAAATCATGGGAGATCCAAAAGCATTCCTTACGATACATCGAAAAGAGGCCGGCTACAGGCCCATTCACGAAAGAGTGGAAGATTTCAGTGAAGTTGAGCAAACCCTCAATAGTCACGACCGCCGCACACAAGCGTCAAGATGCATGGATTGTGGCGTCCCCTTTTGCCATTGGGCCTGTCCACTTGGCAACAAACAACCGGAATGGCAAGACAAACTCTATAAAGGTCATTGGGAAGAGGCCTTCCATATTTTGGAGAAGACATGCGACTTCCCGGAGTTTACGGGACGTATCTGCCCCGCATTGTGCGAGAAGAGTTGTGTCCTGAAACTGAGCTGCGACGAGCCGGTTACCATCCGAGAGAACGAGGTCGCCATCATCGAAATGGCCTTTCGGGAAGGTTATATCAAGCCTCATTATCCGAAGCGTAACAGGAAACGGGTGGCAGTGGTCGGTAGCGGTCCCGCCGGATTGGCCGCGGCAAACCAACTCAACCGGAAAGGCTATGAGGTCACGGTATTCGAGAAATATGAGCGCCCAGGTGGATTGCTTCGCTTCGGTATCCCCAACTTCAAATTGGGAAAGAACATCATCGATCGGCGCATACAACTCATGGAAGAGGAAGGTATCATCTTCAAGACCAATATCATGATTGGGAAAGAGATTCTGGCCCGCGATATCGTGGACGACTTTGACGCTGTCTGTCTGGCGATTGGCTCAGAAATTGCCCGCGACCTCCCCGTCGAAGGACGTAATCTGAAAGGGGTCCATTTCGCGTTGGAGCTGCTCAGCCAACAAAACCGTTTGCTGGAAGGTATCAATATCCCGGCAAAAGACCTCATCAACTGCAAAGGGAAAAAGGTGCTGGTCATCGGTGGCGGTGACACAGGCAGCGATTGCGTCGGAACGGCTAATCGGCATAAGGCGGAATCGGTCACACAAATCGAGATCATGCCCCAACCACCAGTTGGCTCTAATCCGGCAACCCCTTGGCCAATGTATCCCATGGTATTGAAAACCAGCAGCAGTCATGAGGAGGGCTGCACTCGTCGCTGGAACTTGGCGACGACCCGCTTCATTGGCGAAAAGAATAACCTGAAAGGTGTTGAAGTCGAAGAGGTCGAGTGGCTCCCCGCTTCCGACGGCGGTCGGCCGGAGATGCACAAGACTGGGAAGAAAGAGATTATCCCGGCCGATATCGTCTTCCTGGCCATGGGATTTGTTCATCCCGAGCTCGAAGGATTGGTTCAAGAACTTAAGATCGCTGTCGATAAACGACAAAATATCGCGGTCGATAATAATCTCGAGACCAATATCAATAAGGTATTTGCCTGTGGCGACGCCATCACTGGCGCCAGCCTTGTGGTAAAAGCCATGGCCTCTGGACGGTCGGCCGCCCAAGCGATCGATCGCTTCCTTTCAAAAGAACAAGACGTTTAACCATAAAACAAAGACATCCATGTGTGGTATTACAGCGATATTCAATATTCACGGCGATATGAGCGCCCTTAGGAAACAGGCCCTGGAAATGAGTAAACGAATCCGCCATCGTGGTCCTGATTGGAGCGGCATTTATCAAGGGAAAAGCGCGATCCTGGCGCACGAGCGCCTCTCGATTGTCGATCCGGCCTCCGGTAAACAGCCTCTGATCAGCCCGGACGGCAAACAAATCCTTTGTGTCAATGGAGAGATTTACAACCATCGGGAGTTACGCCAGCAGCTAAAAGATAAATATGAATTCCAGACTGGCTCGGATTGTGAAGTTATCCTTGCGCTTTATCGGGAGAAAGGCCCTGAATTTCTGGAAGAGCTGAATGGTATCTTCGCTTTCGCCCTTTACGATGAGGAGAAAGATCTTTTCCTCATCGCCCGCGATCCCATTGGGGTCATCCCGCTCTATTTCGGTTATGACAACGAGGGACATCTTTTGGTCTCGTCAGAACTGAAAGGATTGGAAGGCTTCGCTGTCCATTATGAGGTGTTCAAGCCAGGATGTCTTTTCTACAGTCCCGAGAATGAGGTCCGGCAATGGTATCATCGAGACTGGAGTTCCTACGAGGCGGTCCAATCAAATCCGGCTGATGAGAAGGAACTGCGTGAGGCGCTCGAGGCTGCTGTCCAGCGACAGTTGATGAGCGACGTTCCCTATGGTGTCCTGTTATCGGGTGGACTCGATTCCTCCATCACCTCGGCCATCGCCAAGAAGTATGCGGCGAAACGCATCGAGGACGACAGCCGCAGCGACGCTTGGTGGCCTCAGTTGCACTCTTTCGCAATCGGCTTGAAAGGCGCGCCCGATTTGGTAGCGGCCAGGAAAGTCGCCGACGCGATCGGAACCATCCATCATGAGGTCAATTATACGATCCAAGAGGGTCTCGACGCCATAAGCGACGTGATCTATCATATCGAGACTTACGACGTGACAACCGTTCGAGCCTCGACGCCAATGTATCTCCTGGCCCGGGTTATTAAAAGTATGGGTATCAAGATGGTCCTGAGTGGCGAGGGTGCCGACGAGATTTTTGGAGGTTATCTCTATTTCCATAAAGCGCCCGACGCGAGAGCGTTTCACGAGGAGACCGTACGTAAACTGGGCAAACTCTACCTTTACGACTGCCTGAGAGCCAACAAGAGCCTGGCCGCCTGGGGTGTCGAGGGGCGTGTGCCTTTCCTCGACAAGGAATTCCTTGATGTGGCCATGCGACTTAATCCCGCCGCCAAGATGTGTCCCGGCACGACCATCGAGAAACGGATCCTCCGGGAAGCCTTTGTCGGCCTCTTGCCCGAGTCGATCCTCTGGCGACAAAAGGAGCAGTTCTCCGACGGTGTCGGTTACAGCTGGATCGATACGCTGAAAAAAATCACCAGCGAGGCGGTCAGCGACGAGGCCATGGCCCATGCCGCCGAGCGATTCCCAATCAACCCGCCTCGTAACAAGGAGGAATACTATTACCGGAGCATCTTCGAGGAGCATTTCCCGAGCGAGAGCGCCGCACGTACCGTCCCCAGCGTTCCGAGTGTTGCCTGCTCAACCGCCGAGGCTCTTGCTTGGGACGAGGCATTCAAGAACCAAAACGAGCCAAGTGGACGGGCCGTTAAAGGTGTCCATACGGCTGCCTACTGATCATTTTTGGACTCAAGTCCATTTTTCATTCCACTGCAGTGAAATTTTCAATACACTGCAGTGGAATCCGAAACGCACTGTTATCCCCCCTTTTCCCTTTCCATTCTTCCAAGTGTCAAAAAATTGGACAGTAGTGTCAAAAAATTTGACACTTCAAAAAAGAGAATAAAATAGCAAACACCTCATAAATAAAAGCTTACATGTTTTGGCACGATCTTTGCCTTGTTTTAGGCAGAAAAGCGTTGAAAACATGAAAAAAATAGCGATTACAACCATTCTCATTCTGGGGCTCGCCTCCGCCAAGGGGCAAGAGCCTGTTTGGACGCTCGACGCGTGCATGCGCTACGCGATCGACAACAGTACGACTGTCAAGAAACAGGTCTACACGGCCGACACCTATAAGGCGGAGCGTAACGCCGCCGTCGCCTCCTTCTTTCCCGCCGCGTCGGCTAGTGTCGGGGCGCAATATAACTATGGCCGTTCAATCGACCCGGAAACCAACACTTACAAGAATACGTCTACTTTTAATAACTCGTATGGACTCGACGCCCAGATTCCGATCTTCACCGGTGGACAGCTGATCAACCAGTGGCTCATGGCCAAGTCGAACCGTAGAATGGGAATCAACGATATCCAAAAAGCGAAAGATGATTTGGCGCTCAAGACGATGCAGGCCTTCATGGACGTGGTCTATTATCAAGGGACGATCCGTCTCGCCGAGGAGAAACTTGAGGAAAGCCAACGCAATCTCCATAAGACTCGCCGCCAAGAGGAATTGGGACTGAAAAGCCCCGCCGACGTGGCCCAGTTCGAGGCGCAAGTGGCTACGGATGACTATTCCCTCACCCGGCAGCGCAATTTATATAACACAGCGATGCTGACCTTGCGTGATTACATGAATTTCCCGGCGGACGAGCCACTCACCGTCGATACGGTATTGCCCGAGACCCTTTATTCGAGCGAACCGGAGAACATCGCCGCCATTTTCGATTATGCGGCCAACGCCAACCCGACCGCCTTGCAGGCCGATTTCCAGTGGAAGCAGTCCAAGTTCCAGCATCGCATCGCCAAGGGCAAGCTGCTTCCCTCGATCTATCTGCGGGCGGGCATCGCGACCAACTATTTCGAGAACCTGCAAGCCACGACGGCTCCTGACGCCTTCGGCTATCAGTTCAAGAACAACCGGGGTGAGTACATCGCCTTCTCGTTGAGCTTCCCGCTCTTCGACGGGCTGAGCCGGATCACGGAGGTACGCCGGGCACGCAATGCCATGCGGATCGCCGAGGAGACAAAAACCGAAGTGCTTCGCCAGCTGCGCACGGCGATCGAGCAATCGGTTCTCGACCGCGAGGGATACGCCAAGGAGGCCATCCAGATGGAGAAGAAAGCCCGGGCGGATGCCTTGGCCTACGAAGTGACGCTCCGCAAGTATGAGGAGGGATTGATGAGCTCGATCGACGTACAGACCAGCGCCAACACGCTGCTCAACTCGCGTGCCGACCTGCTGCAACGCCGCCTGATGTATCTCATCAAGCGCAAGCTGGTCGATTATTATAAAGGTATTCCGCTTGTCGGCGAAGAATAATTTCCAATCAACACGTTCAGATAACAATAAAAAACAGATAACCATGGATATTCAGTTAGAGAAAAAGAAAGGACTTCAGAAGAAGCATATCCCCTACATCGCCGGTGGCGCGTTGTTCATCATCCTTGTCGGATGGATCATTTTTGGCAATCACGCCTCGACACTCAAGGTCGACGCCCGCGGATTGAGCATTGGCGACGTCCGAAAAGACCAGTTCAACGACTTCGTGCGGGTCGACGGCCAGGTACAGCCGATCACGGTCGTCCAGCTCAGCCCCGAGGAGGGCGGTATCGTCCGTGAGCGGGTCGTCGAGGAAGGCGCGCAGGTGAAGAAAGGCGATATCATCGTCCGCCTCTCCAACTCGAGCCTCGATTTGCAGATACTCGACGCCGAGGCGCAGCTGGCCGAGAAGCAGAACTTCCTCCGCAACACGCAGGTGACGATGGAGCAGGACAAGCTCAACAACCAGCTCGAGAAGGCGCAACTCGACATGGAGACGACCCGTGCCCGCCGCGCCTACAACCAGCAGAAGAAACTCTATGAGGAAAAGCTGATCGCCCGCGAGGATTTCCTGAAGGCAAAAGAGGATTACGAGCTGGCGACGAAGAAGTTCGACCTCGTCGTCGAGCGGCTACGCCAGGATTCCATCTCGCGCACCATCCAGATGGAAGAGATGGAGGTGAGCCTCGCCAACATGCGGCGCAACATCGTCTTGATCCACCAGCGCAAGGAGAACCTCAACGTACGCTCGCAGATCGACGGCGAGCTGGGCCTGCTGGATGTCGTCCTCGGCCAGAACATTACGCCGGGACAGATGATCGGCCAGATCAACGACCTTTCCGACTATAAGATCGAGGCGATGATCGACGAGCATTATATCGACCGCGTGCGGGCGGGCCTCTCCGCCTCGTTCGAGCGGCAGGGCTCCAATTTCGGCCTCACCGTTCGAAAGGTCTATCCCGAGGTGCGCGACGGCAAGTTCCGCACGGATTTCGTCTTCACCGGCGAGCGTCCCGACAACATCCGGAGCGGACAAACCTATTATATCAACCTCGAGTTGGGGCAACCGACCGAGAGCGTGATCATCCCGAAGGGCACCTTTTTCCAAAACACGGGCGGAAACTGGATCTTCGTCCTCGACACCGATGGCAAACGGGCCTACAGGCGGCAAATCAAGATCGGAAGGCAAAACCCGCAATATTACGAGGTCCTCGAGGGTCTGGAGCCGGGCGAACGGGTAATCGTATCAAGCTACGAGAGCTACAAGGATAACGAGGTGCTTATCTTGGAATAAAAAAGGGGTAAAATCTTATTTCTCGGGCGAGAAATGGAGTTCTAGAATAGGAAACAGCTTTTCTCAGGCGAGAAATGGGGATTTCACAGCGAGAAACAGCTTTTCTCGGGCGAGAAATGCGGGTTCCGGAACAAGGAACAGCTTTTCTCGGGCGAGAAATGCGGATTCCGGAGCGGAAAACAACTTTTCTCGGGCGAGAAGTCCTTTCCGGAGCTTAAAAAATAGCTTATAAACAAACTTAAACAGGAAAATTATTAGACAATGAAGAATATTATGATGGCGATCCGCTCGCTGACGAAACGGGGGCGGCACAATGAGATGAAAATTATTTCGCTGGCCCTGGGGCTGGCAGTTGGGTTCGTCCTGATCTCGAAAGTTTGCTTCGAGCGGGCGTTCGACGATTTCTATCCCGATACGGAACGCATTTATCGGGTCTATGAGAAAGCGCTCCTCAACGGCAAGCTGGATGAGTTCGATCAAGTCAGCGGAGGAACGGTGGTTGGTATGCGGGAGATGATGCCCGAGATCGAGAGCTCGACCCGCGTCACCTGGTGCGCCAACGGCCCTATGGTGATGAGCGACACGAAGCGCAAGATCGACGCGTCGTTCTATGTGGGCGATTCCTGCCTGTTCGATATCCTGCCGCGGCCGATCATCGCGGGGGGCGACCCGAAGGAGATCCTCTCGCGACCGTTGTATTGCCTCATCTCGAGCGAGCTGGCGGAGAAGATCGGCGGCGACGTGGTCGGCAAGAGCTTCGAGCTGGATACGCACCTGGGCACGCGGCTGACGATCGGTGGCGTCTTCGAGGCCTTCCCGGAGAACTCGTCGCTGCGGATCGACGGCTTCATCGCGATGCCATCCTTGGGAGAATTCCGCTGGGACGGCTCAATGAACTATGTCGGTAACGACGCCTACACCGCCTTCATCAAGCTGCGCCCGGGAGCGGCCATTTCCGGCGTCGAGAAACAGATCCAGGCCTTCCGCGAGAAATACCAACCAATTGAGGAATTGAAAAAGATGGGTGTCGAGATCGACTACACCTTCTACCCGATGCGCGAGACGCACCTGAAAGACGAGACGATTCAACGGATGAACGTGATGCTGTCGCTCATCGCCCTCGCCCTGATTTTCACGGCGGTGATGAACTACGTGTTGATCGTCATCTCGTCGCTCGTCGGCCGTGCCAAGGAGGTGGCGGTGCGCAAATGCTACGGCGCCGGCTCGCGGAGCATCCACGGCATCATCTTCTCGGAGGCGGTGGTTCATCTCGCGGTATCGATTATATTAGCCATCCTGTTGGTGCTCGCCTGCCGCGAGACGGTCGAGGAGCTGGTCGGCGTCTCGCTTCTCGCCCTGGTCCGCTCCGCCGGACCGATCCTGCTGGCGGTTTGCGTCGTCGTCTTGCTGGCCACGGGGCTGCTGCCGGGCTATCTCTACTCACGGATCCCGGTCTCAGTCGCCTTCAGGGCTTATCGCGAGTCGAAACGCTACTGGAAACTGGGGTTGCTCTTCATCCAGTTCATCGCCGCCGCTTTCCTGGTGATTCTCTTGGCGGTTGTCGCCCGGCAATACGACCGCATGACGAACGACGATCCGGGCTATCGCTACGACGACCTGGCCTACGTCAATACCCGAGTCATCCCCGACTCAAGCCGCATCGCGACGGCGATGGCCGAGCTGCGCCGCCTGCCGGAAGTCAAATCGGTAGCCGCCACCTATGGCCTGCCAATGAACGGGGCTAGTGGCAACAACGTCGGCCTGCCGAACGACGACAAGGATCTGTTCAACCTCGCCGATCTCTATTACGTGACCGAGAATTACTTTAAGATGATGGAGATCCCCATCATCGAGGGCCGCACCTTCAATCCCGCCCTGCGGAGAGACGAGGAGGTGATGGTCAGCCGCCGTTTCGCCGAGCAGCTGCGCCTCACCGCCGGCTGGAGCGCATCCGAGCCCATCGTCGGCAAGAGTATCCGGATCTCCGAGCACTCGACGCAAGTCCCAACCGCCACGATCTGTGGCATCTACGAGAATTTCCGGGTCGGCTCAATCGCTTATGAGGATCCCCGTGGCACCGCCTATTTCTATCATCCGACCTGCCCGGGCTACCTGCTGATCCGCTTCAACGGGATCACGCCCGAGAAGATCGCCAAGGCGGAAGCGGTCCTGACCAGCCTCTTCCCCGACAAGGAGTTGCACCTCTACTCGTACGCCGACGAGATGCGTGGATTGTATAAGGACACCCGCAAGTTCCGCGACTCAATCCTGATCGGTGGCCTCGTCACACTGGCGATCCTCTTCATCGGCCTCATCGGCTACACGACCGACGAGGTGAACCGCCGCCGCAAGGAGATGGCGATCCGCCGCATCAACGGGGCGACACTCGCCGACGTGCTGCGCCTTTTCCTGAAGGACATCAGCCGGATCCTGCTGCCAGCGACACTGATCGGAGCCATGGCGGCCTACGCCGTCGCCGGGTTGTGGCAAGAGCAGTTCTCCGAGAAGGTCCCGTTGTCATGGTATCTCTTCGTGGGTGGTGTCCTGCTGGTTATCGCCATCGTTTTAGGCATCGCGAGCCTCAACATCCACAAAGCAGCCAACGACAATCCGGCGGAGAACCTGAAAAGTGAGTAATGAATAAATAAAATAGAACAATAAAATAGGTTCAATCATGAATAATCTGTTATCCAACTGGAAAACCTACCTGAAATTCCTGGATCGCAATCGGACTTACACGGCGATCGAGCTGTTTGGCCTCTCGATCTCGCTCCTGTTCGTGATCCTGATCGGCATCTACGTCTGGCAGGAGCTTTCGGTCGACCGCTTCCATGAGAAGCGGGACCGGATCTATATCATCGGCAGTGAGAATACGCCCGCAACGGGTGCCGCCATTCCCTACAAATTAAAAGATCGTTATCCGGAAATCGAGAAGATCTGTCCCGTTGTAGTCGATGGTTCGGCATTCCCGATCGTATGGAACGACAATAAATATTCGGCCCGGCCGATGTTCGCCGACTCCACCTTCTTCGATCTCTTCTCGTTCCGCCTCTTTGAGGGCGATCCGAAACGGGTCCTGGAATCGAATGATGGCGTAGTCATCACCCGCGAGTGCGCCCGACGTATCTTCGGCAACCAACCGGCGATCGGCCAAAGCATACTGATAGCGGACACGCTCCGACTGACTGTCACCGGTGTCATGGAGGAGATCCGCAACTCCAGCTTCCCGGAAGCGGACCTGATCCTGCCCTGGCGGCTGATCAAGGTCTTCAATCCCAGCCTGGCAGAAGACCAACTGGGTAATGCGGGCGGTACGGTCTGCTTCGCCCTGCTCCGCGAGGGAGCCGACCTCAAGCCGAAAAGCGCCGAGATCGCCGCATGGATGAAAGAGTTCTTCTGGATCTACAAACAAGATATCTGGAAAGAGGTCCGTATGGAACGCCTCAGCGATTTCTACTTCTCCGGCTGGAACAACAGTTGGACGCCGCTCAAATTGGGCGACCGCCGCTTCGTGATGGTGCTGCTCTCGGTCGGCGTGCTCATCCTGCTCTTCGCCGTCTTCAATTACATCAACCTGACGGTAGCGCAAGCGGGATTCCGGGCAAAAGAGATGGCGACCCGGCGCCTGCTGGGCTCCTCGCGCAACGAATTGTTCTGGCGATTGATGCTCGAGTCGGCGACGCTCTGCTTCCTGGCGCTCGCCATAGCGATCCTCCTGGCGCTGGCCGTTATTCCCTACGCCAACGACCTGCTCCAGACCAAGATCGACCCGCACGTCCTGCTGCAACCAGGCTGGATCATCGGGCTGGCAGGCTTCGTCCTGATCGTAGGCGGCTTGGCGGGCTGGTTCCCCGCTTTGGTCATCTCGGCGGCACAACCGATCGAAATCGTACGCGGCGCCTTCCGCACACGAACCAAGATGGTGTTCAGCAAGGTGTTCATCACTTTCCAGAACTTCATCACCATCGTCATGCTGGTCGCCTCATTGGTCATGGTTCTACAAATCAACCATATGCTTCACGCCCCGCTGGGCTATCAGTCTAAAGGGCTCTATTGGGTTAATCTCTACCAACTCGACATGAAAGCGCACCGCACCTTCCTGGAGAAAACACGGAGCATCGGCGGTATCACCCGTGCCGGACTGACCCGTGGTTTGCCACTATTGGGCAGCAATAACCTGACCACGACCTTCGACAACGGCGGAACAACGGCAAACATCAGCTTCCAGGAATACCCGATGGACCACGAGGTATTCGAGATGTTGGGCCTAAAAATTATCCAAGATAACCATCTGGCCAACCCTTACTGGTATCTCAACGAACAGGCGATGCGCGAGATGAACCTCTCGCCAGACGCCAAAAGCGTCACGCTCGGGAGTGACACTCACCCCCTATCAATCGCGGGTATTGTCTCCGACTTCCGACAAGGCAATATCAACACGATAGTCTCTCCGGTGAAACTCCGATTCCTGAAACCGGACGAACCCGGCTGGGAAGCGCTGTTCGAGATCACAGGTGATCCCGTCACCACGATCGAGCAATTGCGCTCGCTCTACACCGAATTCTCGGGTGGCCTCGAGATGCAAGGAGATTTTCTCGACCAAACCCTACATCAGAGTTTCGAGTCACAAATCCGATTGGCGAAAATCGTCGGCCTCTTCACGGTGGTAGCGATCCTCATCTCATTGCTGGGCCTGCTGGCCATGTCCACCTATTTCGTACAACAACGCTCGCTGGAAATCGCCGTACGCAAAGTCTATGGCTCAGACAGCCAACAAATCCTGACTCAATTGGTCCGCTCGTTCCTCATCTACGTTGGGATCGCCTTCGTACTGGCGGTGCCCGTCGCCTGGTATTTCATGAGCGATTGGCTGAAAGATTACGACTACCGCATCACCTTCAGCCCATGGATCTTCCTGGCCGCCGGCCTCTTCTGCCTGCTGATCGCCTTCCTGTCGGTCCTTTTCCAAAGCTGGCAAGCGGCCAACCGGAACCCGATCGAGAGTTTGAAAGACCGGCAATAAGGCTTCCTGCCATTCCCCCTTGCTGACGGATTCGTTCGCAAGGGGGAATAAAATAATGCCGCACGCCCTCCTTTCTTTTTTTCCAAAACTAATAATCCGAAACTCTTGACATTCTGAAAGAATACACTTAACTTATGCCGCAAATTATAAAAAAGAACTCTTATGCTAGTTTATTCGATGACTCCGGAAGAGAAAGTTATGGAGCTAAAACGCGACTATTGGGAATTAATGATCCAAATCAAGGCGTGGGGAGATGCCTTTTGCAAGGAGGCACGGAAGATGAAGAACATACACTGGATAACGGCCTTCATGGAAAAACACAAGGTCTGCAAAACACATAACGGAAATGAATGGCACATCTATTACCGATGCCGGCACGGCTATTGTGTCTACAACTGCATTATCCCCATGAACGGGCCACGGCTCTATCTGTTGACCTATCTCGCAAAACCCGTTCATCCCGTCATCCGCGAGTACACGCCTCATTTCATGAAACGCTATTCCGAGCGCTTCCTGCGCCCGAAAGGCATCAACCTCAGCGGAATAGAGGCTCTCGCCTATTTTGAGTCGAGAACCACCAACATGATCAACTATCTTGATGACGATGATAAGACCATGTATTCCGTCTCTGATGATGGTTTTGTCGTCTCCGAAAACCTGAACGGCTTGGAACTGATGAAAACATTCATCGCCCGCGATGAGGATCTCAGCAAAAACAAAGCATATTTCACCAGTCAAGTCGTTGAGATGATGATGTTCTACCGCTTTTTAATAATCAACCAAAAAGACTTGACCTTCCCTAAGGTCTTCGAGGAACTAAAAAAGGTGAATCTCGTAGACGAGAAACTGCTCAAGGCTTTTGAGACAGATTTCGGCAAGTGCCAACGGTTGAATTATGAGGATGTCATTGAATACATCCGCACAAGATAAGAATCAACCCACTTGCCATAACACGATGAAATTCCTAACTTCGCATCAACAAAAAACATCAAAAGACATGAAAAAGATAACAAGAATCGGTGTATGGATGATGAGCCTCGCCCTTGTTAGCGGTGGCGAAGCCTGGGGACAATCGTTGAAAGATATCTTGAACTCCTCAACAGTGAAAGACGTGATCTCATCCGCAACGGGTATCACGACTCCTTTGAACGCAAAGAATCTGGCCGGACAATGGAACTACGTCTCACCTGCTGTACAACTGGAAGGCGACAACGCCCTGAAGAACGCGACCGGAAGCCTGGCCGCAGGCGAGCTGGAGAAAAAGCTGGCCGATATGTGCGAAAAGGTAGGCATCAAGGCTGGCGCATTCTCCATGACATTCCAAGAGGATAACTCTTTTGTGATGACCCTAAAATCAAAAGACCTGAAGGGAACCTACAGCGTCGACTCCGAAGCCAAGACCATCACTTTGGATTTCGCTTCGGGCAAGGATTTCTCGTTTACCAAGATGAACGCCCAAGTCTCTCTGTTGGACAACGAGCTGAATCTCCTGTTCCAAGCAGACAAATTGCTGGATCTGCTGAGTAAACTCTCCGCATGGTCGAATAACACGACCTTGAAAGCGGCCAACAGCCTGCTGGAACAATATGATGGCATAAAACTGGGATTCGCTTTCAAACGATAGTTTACCGAAAGCTCTATTTTTTAGAGCTTTTCGCCAGGCGCTCTATCCGGCGATTGGCCTCAACCAACCGTTCCGGATGGATCTTACCCGCCTTCACGGCATCGACGATAATACGGATAATCCGGTCTGGCCTATCGGGCACGAAGCCGGTATTGATATTATTCCCGAAAATCATCATGTCTACTCCGGCATTGATCGCCAACACGACCGCCTCCTCTATGGAGTAACGCTCAATAATGGCATTCATATACATATCGTCAGTGATTACCACTCCGTCAAAACCTAATTCTCCTCGCAACAGGTCCTGAATAGTCACCCTCGAGAGTGTAGCCGGATACTCGGGATCGATCCGCTCATTAAAGATATGCGCCATCATGACCATATCTGCCCGCCCAGACCGGATCAACTCACGGAATGGGGCCAATTCCTCAGGTTTCCAACGCTTTGTTACATCCGTAAAGCCATAATGCGAATCATCAACAGCGTTGCCGTGTCCCGGGAAATGCTTCAGGGCGGTCAAGACTCCTTGGGCATGATGCGCGTCAACGAACCAAGCCGCATTGCGGGTCACCACGGCCGTATCCTCCGAGAAACAACGCCCTCGGGCACCCAAAGCCGGACTGTCAGGATTCTTGATGTCCACTACCGGAGCAAAATTAAAATTGATTCCCACACGAGCCAGCTCTTTCGCCGTCTGGCCTCCATAAAACAGGGTCGTATCCTGATTATCGAGCTTACCCAAATATTCAGCGCTGACAGTTGGCGGAAAACCATAATCCGTCTTCAGACGATTGACCTGACCGCCTTCCTGATCGACAGCAATCAATAAATCATAGTCCGCACGCTGCCGCAAGTTGTCTGTCAAACGACGCACCTGCTCGGGCGACTGAATATTGCGTGAACCCTTCTTGGCCGTACCGGTCAAGTCGATATCAAACAAGACAATGCCACCCACACGCAAATCCCGGACATAACGGGCCGCATCACTCTTATCATCGACTGTCGCCCCCTTAAAGCCCACCATCAGCATCCTTGCCGCATAATGACGGATCGAATCCTCACTCCATGCCATCTCTTCCAAAACCTTATCCTGGCCGTTAGCCGGCAAAGCATGACCGATCGTCAGGCAAGCCGCCAGGCCGATTATACCTTTACAAAATCCCATAATCTTTCCCCTTTGAATCATTTCCCGCAAATGTAAATATTTTACCGATAAGCGACCGATCGAGCTTACCTGATAAAAAACAGGTTTCTTTTTTTCGTACCTTCGCGCCCATTATCTAATATATAATATAAGGTTATCATCACGTGAACAGGTATTTCATCTATTTAAGCTATAACGGTAAACAATATAACGGCTGGCAAACACAACCAAACGGAGTTACGGTCCAGCAAACCATCGAGGAGGCGCTGGCCACCCTTTTACGCGAGCCCGTTCCCATTGTCGGCGCTGGCCGGACCGATGCGGGTGTCCACGCACGGTTGATGGTCGCTCACTTCGATCGAGAGGAACCGATCACCGACCTGAAGTTCCTGGCTGAAAAGCTGAACCGTGTATTGCCCAAGGATATCGCCATCCATCGGATTGTCGGTGTGACGCCCGAGGCACATGCCCGTTTCGACGCGACCTCACGCACCTACAAGTATTACCTGGCTACTCGTAAGGACCCGTTTCTCTACGACTTGGCCTATCGATACCCCGGACACCTCGATTTCGAGGCGATGAACGCCGCCTGTCCCATCCTGTTCGAATATCGTGACTTCACCAGCTTCAGCAAACTGCATACCGACGTGAAGACCAACAACTGCCGTATCCAACAGGCCCATTGGGAAAAAGAGGGCGATATGTGGGTCTTTACGATCACGGCCGACCGCTTCCTGCGTAATATGGTGCGGGCTATTGTTGGGACACTGCTGGAGATCGGACGAGGACGAATGACTGCTGATGGCCTGCGTCGGGTCATCAAGGCCAAAGATCGTTGCAAGGCAGGTGTCTCCGTGCCGGGCCATGCGCTTTATCTGGTGGATATCACCTATCCCGACCAACTTTTCCTGGATCATCAACAACAAACAATAGACTAAAATGTGGTTAGCGTTAGCGTTCCTTTCCGCGTTCCTGCTGGGCTGTTACGAGGTTAACAAGAAAATGTCGCTCAACGGGAACGCCGTTATTCCGGTGCTGTTTCTCAACACCCTCATCAGTAGCTTGATCTTTCTGCCGTTCATCCTGCTTTCTTATACGACCAACTGGCTGGACGGCACAATGTTTTACGTTCCGAAGGCCTCATTCGAGACCCACATGGCCGTATTGCTCAAGGCTGTAATCGTACTTACCTCATGGATCTCCGGTTATTTCGCCCTAAAGCACCTGCCGCTGACCATCACGGGGCCAATCAAGGCAACACAACCGGTGCTGACCCTCGTCGGCGCCCTGCTGATCTTCGGCGAGCGACTGAACCTCTACCAATGGATCGGTGTGCTCTTCGCTATCGCCTCCTTCTACCTGCTCTCCTCATCAGGCAAGAAGGAAGGAATCAACTTCGCGCACAACAAATGGATCTTCCTGACCGTCATATCCATCCTGACCGGAGCAGCGAGTGGCCTCTACGACAAGCACCTGATGCGAGGGCTCGACGTGATGACCGTCCAGGTCTGGTTCAACATCTACCAATGCGCCATCATGGCGGCTATCCTGTTGTTCCTCTGGTATCCGACCCGCAAACGGACGACACCGTTCGAATGGCGGTGGAACATCATTTTCATTTCCGTCTTCCTCTGCGTGGCCGACTGGGTCTATTTTTATGCCCTCACCTTCCCCGACTCGATGATCTCGATCGTCTCGATGGTACGGCGAAGCAATGTATTGGTAACCTTTGTGGCCGGAGCCCTCTTCTTCCATGAAAAAAACTTAAAGAACAAGGCGATCGACCTGATCTTGGTGTTGATTGGTATGATTTTCCTATTTTTGGGATCCAAATAAACGAGTATTATGAATTTATCAAGAAAGATAATGGGTGCCGCGGCGGCCTTGCTGCTGGCAATCGGCGCGAACGGGCAACAGATGGAGACGGTCTTCACCTCGATGCCCGATACTTATATCCCGCAGCTGGAGAACGCCTGGCGGAAAGACCTGGTCGATCTCTATAAGTCGGGCAAGGAGGCAAAACTGAAGAACATGATGAACGGCACCTCTACGCTGTTGAAGCTGACAGACAATTACCTGCTGCTCCAGCCCTCAACACGCAGCAGGGTCGAGATGAAATTATTGCCCCTGATCAACAATACCTTCGTCGTCTGCATGGTCACGACCGTCGAGGGACCGGTCGCCGACAGCCGGATCGCCTTCTACACGACCGACTGGCAACCGCTGGAGAACTCCGACCTGATCGCTTTCGCTACGGGTGAATGGTACCTGAAGAAAGAGGCTGATGCCGGACAGCTTGAAGAGGCACGCTCACTGCTTGACATGGACCTGATCCGCTACGACCTGAATCCCGACAGCCTGACATTAAAGGCCACCTATACGACACCGGAATACCTTGACAAGGAGAGCCGTGAGAAAGTCGCCCCTTGCCTTGCAGACCCATTGGTTTACGAATGGCGTCGCTCACATTTCGAGGCGACCACCCAGAAATAACCATTAAACTTTAGGAGGAATAAACGGATGGCACGCAAAAAAGATATTGAGGACATCTCTTTCGAGGAGGTGCACGAGATCCAGAAATATGGTACTTACTACTCGGAAGAATCTTTCTGGAAGAAGATCGCCAAAGTGGCCAAGAAGATGGGGGCCACGGTGATACGACCGGCATTGACACTCTATTTCGTCTTGCGCGACGAGAAGGTGCCCGCCAAGCACAAGGCCTATATCATTGGCGCCTTGGGTTATTTCATCATGCCCATCGACCTCATACCTGAGGCTTTCCTGTCGGTCGTGGGCTTCACGGACGATCTGGCCGTGCTCGCTCTCGTCACCAAGCTGGTGCAAGACAGCATCACGCCTGAAGTCCGGAAAAAGGTGGACCAAACGATCCTTGACCTCTTCCCGGACTCACTGACTTAAAACTTTTTAGAAACGATTATAGCAAGGGGGCGATATCCGGCAGGGCATCGCTCCCTTCCTTATATTCGGGCAGCAGGATGATGGGAATCTCCGGATAACGCTCACGCAAATACTCCAGGCTGTTCGCCTCGATCAGCGGGTCAATGCTGGGATAACGGTTATAGACAATCGCCTGGACAGGAATGCCGTATTGCTGACAAGCGTAAACGCTCAAAAGCGTATGGTTAAGGCTGCCCAATTTACCGGAGGTGACCAATATCATCGGATAACCCTGTTCCTTCACGTAATCGATCGTCAGGCCCATGCCCACCGTCGGAACCATCAGGCCACCCGCTCCCTCCAAAAGAACATACTCATAACGCTCGCTCAACCGCTCGGTCGCCTGGGTAATGACCGACAAGTCAATCTCACGGCCATCCTTTGCCGCCGCCATGTGAGGCGAACAGGGATAGGTAAAGATATAAGGACAGGTCAGGCCCGCCTTGTCCTCTTCCGTAAAACCGATTCCCTGGATCTGGCGATGCGCCTCGATATCTTCCGAGACCTCCACACAACCGGTCTGGATCATCTTTTGGGTAATCACTCGTTTTCCGGCGACCATCAGGGCCTTCGCCAACAAACCTGTCGCCACCGTCTTGCCGACACTCGTATCGATGCCGGAGACAAATAATACTTTTCCTTTCATATCATTATTCTTATATCATTATACTTATCATTCTTATTTATTCCTTTCGTAACTTGTTCCAGTACCACTGGGAAGAAACTCCAGTACTTTCAGCATCGGACTGGAGTTTCTTCCCAATAGTACTGGAGTTTCCTCTGGACAGTACTGGAGTACTCTTCGGACAGTACTGAAAAAAGGACTGGATTATTCCGGATTGCTATCCGCACTCGCCAGGACATAAACTGGGTGATAGGTCAGGGTCACCTGCCCATCGACAGTCAGGAACCGCTCACGATAGGCCTCACAAAAGCGAGCCTGTTCTCCCCTGGTCCAAGCGACTGAGGCATTTCCCGTTACGCCCGTGTACTTCAGGTGGCGTAAAACAGACAACGGATCAGGAAAGGTCAGGGTGATGGCCGACTCTTCCATCCGTCGGACAGAGAAAAACGACGAAAGCCAATCCGCCAACGATTCGACAGAGGGATAATCCAATCCCTCGCCAGTCAACAACCGTATCTCCTTCAGATTGTCCGGAGTGAAAGTGTTGAATAATAAAAGGCCACCGGGAGCCAGACGCTGACGCAACTCTCGCAAGAAAGCGGGCAGATTGCGCATCCATTGCAGAGCGGATGCGGAAGCGATCAAATCGTAAGGCCCACCAAGAGGCAAGCGCTCCGCGTCGCCAAACAGGAAACGGCACTTCCGACCGGCCGTCAACTCCTCCAAAGCGGGGCGCCAATGCTCACACAGGTCATTCAGTGTCCAGTCACCACCGTTGATCCGTGCCATAAGGGCACGTGTCAGGCAACCACTTCCGCAACCAATCTCCAGGACACGCCGGAAGCGCCCCAACTCATCATCGGGCAACATCTCCATCAGATGACGGCAAATTCGCTGTTGTGCCTCGGCATGCGCATCATAAGTTGCCGCCGCCCGGGCGAACCGTCGCCGGACATTGGTGGTCAACTCCATACGGCCTCCCATCTATCCAGTTGGAAAAAGGGCAGATGCGGCGCATCAATCTCACGAAGCAAGCCTCTATGCCCCTGCCAAAATGCCCGCAGGTTGTCGACCGGGAATATACGATCACGCTGCCCGATCAGGACATGATCCCACAGCTCCGCCCGGGCGAGCCGCTCCCTTTCTTGCGAGCCGGACGAACGGATCGCCTCCCACAAGGCTCGCAACTCATCGCGCGCCTCATCCAGCGGCCTTTGGGGCAAACGGTCGTAGGCCCCGAACGTCGTGCGGTCGTCGCACATCCGGCGGTCAAAACGGCTTTTGCTCCGTTCATCCAGATGATCCAACGTTCCCTTGAAGATCGCCTCCGGAATGCCATACCGGTCGTCGATCGGCAATGGCGTCCCATTGATCGCCGTGGCGGTGGCGAAACGGCTCGCCCCTGGCCTGAACAGGCGGCTCGCCACCCAGACGCCAAGCGACCAACCAACCAGATGAATGGTCCGGAACCCGTCGAGCGACTCACCGAACGAGAGATCCCGATAGTCGTAAACCACCCAAAGTGCGTGTCCGGGCGGACATTGGAGATGAGCGAACAGCTCAGGCGTCGCCGACCACCCGGCAAAACAGAGGATCAGGGCTTCAGCCTTCTCTCCCTCACGTGTTATTTTCTCTATTCTCATGATGATACTTTATTAAGGGATTCAGACAAGAAACGGATCAGGTCGCCAACCTCCTCGTCGGTCACGTTGGCCGTCAACGAGAAGCGGATGCGCGACGTTCCAACCGGCACCGTCGGTGGACGAACCGGCAGGCAATAGAATCCTTTTCGGCGTGCCTCCTCTGCCCTCAAGACACAAGCGGCACTGTCGCCCACAATCCAGGGGACAATATGACTTCGACTGATCTCGCCTCCATGCCCACGCAGCGCCTCCGCCAAGCGGGTACTCGTACGAGCCAATCGTTCACGTTCCTCACCCAAATCGAGCAATCTATCCCAGACAAAACGTGTCCAAGCCATCTGGAACGGTGGCAAGGCAGTACTGAAGATCAAAGGACGCATCTTGTTAATCAGATAAGAGCGGATCTCTTCCGAGCAAACCAAATAAGCGCCCATCGATGCCAAGGCCTTCCCGAAAGTACCGACCAACAGGTCGATATCCGCCAAATGTCCCGTTTCCTCCGCCAAGCCCAAGCCTCGCTTGCCTCGCACGCCAATCGCATGGGCCTCGTCCACATAGAGCATCACGTTTGGGTAACACCGCTTAAGCGCGACCAGACGATCCAGGTCCGCCAGGTCGCCATCCATACTGAAAAGACTCTCGGTCACAACAAAGATGGTCTCATAATGTTCCCTCTCCACCGCGAGCAAACGCTCCAGCTGATCATAATCATTATGGCGGAATCGCTTGAAGGTCGCCTCGCCCAATTTCAAGCCATCAATAATACTGGCATGGACCAACTTATCCGCCAGGATCAAGTCACGTTTGCCGGCCAGGGCGGGCAAGATGCCCGTATTGGCATGATAACCACTATTAAATAACAAGACCGCCTCACGCCCGAACGAGCGAGCAATCGTCTGTTCCAACAATTCATACTCCGGGAAATTACCCGTCAACAGGCGAGATGAGGATGAAGAGAGCAAGGACTGACGGCCCTCGTCCGTTTCCAGGAACTCCGCTTTCCAATCCGACCGCTCCGCCAATCCCAGATAATCATTGGAAGAGAGGTTCAACATCCGTTCACCATCGCTCACGATCCATTTATCCAAATGATCAATCTTCGGAAGCCGTCTCAAATTGCCACTTGCCGCCAGGGCATCCAATTCCTCTTGATACCGACTCATGCTCATTAATTATTAGGGTTCATGATCTTCAACAGGCCGTGCGTCAGGCGACTCAACTCATCCGGCTTGATGATGAAAGGCGGCATCAGATAAACCAGGCGTCCGAACGGCCGCACCCAAATGCCCTCCTCCACAAACCGGCGCTGTAGATAAGCCATGTCCACCGGCTCACGAGTCTCGAGCACGCCGATCGCTCCCAACACCCGTACCTCCTTAATATTCGGGAATGCCTTAGCGGGAGCCAGCTCCTGTCGCAATTGCTCACTGATCGCACGTACACGTCCTTGCCAATCACTCTCCAGCAAAAGCGAAACCGAAGCGGAAGCAACCGCGCAAGCCAACGGATTCCCCATAAAAGTAGGACCGTGCATGAAGCATCCCGCCTCACCAGAACAGATCGTCGTCGCGATCGGCTCTGTCGTAACCGTAGCGGACAAGGTCATATAGCCTCCGGTCAAGGCCTTACCTATACACATGATGTCCGGCTCAACACCCGCATGTTCCCATGCGAAAAGCTTGCCCGTCCGCCCGAAGCCCGTCGCGATCTCATCAAAGATCAGCAGGACCTGATAACGGTCGCACAAGGCACGAGCCTTAACCAGATAGGTCGGCGAATAGAAATACATACCACCGGCACCTTGCACGACTGGCTCAAGAATCAAGGCGGCGATCTCGTTGGCATGTGCCTCCAACAAATCCTCCAGTGGCTGGATGGCCCGATCGTCCCACGGCTCGTCAAACTTAACCGACGGTTGCGGCAGGAAATATTGTACCGGCAGACTGCCCGAGAAAAGGCCATGCATACCCGTTACCGGATCACAGACCGACATCGCGTGCCACGTATCGCCATGATAACCGCTCTTGATCGTAGCGAACTTATGCTTCTCGCCCCGACCTTGGGATTGCCAATATTGGATCGCCATCTTTAAGGCAACCTCGACCGCTACAGAGCCGCTGTCGGCATAAAAGATCTTATCCATCGAGGAGGGCAGGATTGGCAACAACTTATGAGCCAACTCCACGGCGGGTTCATGCGTAAAGCCGCCAAACATGATGTGGCTCATCTTTTGAAGCTGTGCCTCGGCGGCGGCGTTCAACACCGGATGATTATAACCATGCACAGCCGCCCACCAAGAAGACATACCGTCAATTAATTGTCGTCCGTCGGCCAGCGTGATCGTCACGCCACTTGCCCCAGCGACCGGATAAACCGGCAGAGGGTCAATCGTTGAAGTATAAGGATGCCACAAATGCTCCCGATCGTATCGCAATAACTCTTCCGTATTCATCTTTCCCAATCCGTATTTTCCGTTAATGAATAGCCGGCTTCAGTAAACAGGCGCTTGTCTTCCTCAAAACGGCTGCCCAAAGTCGTCAGCAAATCGCCAACAATGGCCGAGTTAATACCTATATATAATGCCTTCCGTTGGGTCTCCTCGCTCATTTGCGCCCGTCCTCCCGAGAAACGGAGATAAGCCTTCGGATTAATCAGGCGGAAAAGAGCGATCGTGGTCAAGATCTCTTCCGGAGTTAACGGCTTAGTGTTCTCCAACGGCGTACCAGGAATGGGCTGCAGCAAATTCAAGGGAATTGAGAGAATTCCCTCCTTTCGCAAGAGACAAGCCATCTCGATCCGTTGTTCCATCGTCTCACCCATACCAATAATACCACCGGAACAAATCCGGAAACCAATCTCACGAGCCATACGGATCGTCTCCAACTTCTGCTCGGTCGTATGAGTCGTACAGAGCGTCTTGAAGTAAGATGGCGCTGTCTCAATATTACAGTGATAATTCTCCACGCCACTGTCATAAAGCGCCTGAAGTTCCTCACGCCCAAGCAGACCCATTGAAGCGCAACACTTAATATCACACGCCTTCTTAATCACCCGGACAATATGCGTTACAGCCGGCATTTGCTGTGCGGTCACCCGTTTGCCGCTTGTTACCAAAGCGAAACGACCAATTCCCTGCTTCCGGTTATAAACCGCATGACGGACACATTCCTCCGCCGGCAAAAGCGGATAAAGCTCCGCCTTTGTCTTGTAATGGCCCGATTGGGCGCACCATTTACAATCCTCACCACAATTACCGCTTTTGGCGTTAATGATGGAACAAGTATCAAACTTATTCCCCATAAAATGGCACGTCACCTGATGCGCCAACTCATAGAGCTCCTCCTTATTGGCCATTTGCGCTAAAGCCAATGCCAGCCGCTCGTCGAGCGGCTTACCGTCAAGAATCTCCCGTTTAATCTCTTCTATATTCATTTCCATCTTCTAGACATAAAAAGAGAGGCGATCCATCCTATCCACAGGATGAATCGCCTCTTTAGACATAAATAATATAAAAAGGATACCGATAGGACTTACCGGTTCCAATGTTAAGCTAACAGACATGAGAGAAAGGTCCAACAAGGGCTGTTTACCCTCTAAATCCTTTTCAGGATCAAAAGGAATGGCGTGTCCTGGAATCCTTTCACAGACTCCTTCCACACAATTTATCCCACTCTTTTTCCGCAGACGATCCGCTACGTTATTCGATAACTGACCGATCGAGACACAGTTGGTAACACTAACAAAAGCGGCATACCGCTTCCTGCTCCAGCGTCTGAAACGCAGGACCTGGTTCGCTATCGTATGTCGCTTTTGTTCTCTCATATAATTAAGGAATTACTTCGCCACACGCTCCAGCCATTTCAACATGGCCAACATTGTGAACATTGAGATGCAACACGCAATCACAAATACTCCCCATGTCATCCAAATAGGAATGGACTCATAAAGAACAGCACCGATTACCAACAATTGGTTACCCAATGCTGTCGCTCCTAACCATCCGCCTTGCATAATACCCTGATACTTAGGAGGCGCTACCTTCGAAACAAAAGAGATTCCCAGCGGGGAAATATACAACTCAGCCACCGTCAAGATAAAATAAGTCACGATCAAGAGCAAAGGCGTAACTTTCACAGGAGATGTTCCCGCGGCGATAATATCTTTATGCAAAGGCAAGTTGGCCAAATAAGAACCGATCGTCATTACCAAGAATGCCGTCGCCGCGATCCCCATACCTATAGCGATCTTCTTTGGGGTTGAAGGCTCAGCGCCACGTTTCCGCTGCCACTCAAAGACAGCCATAACCAAAGGCGTAAGGAAGACGACAAAAAACGGATTCAAAGACTGGAACAATTCCGCCGTAATATCCATACCAAAAAGATTCAATGCCGTATATTCCTTAGCGAAATAAGTCAACGTCAATCCATTCTGATGGAAAGAAAACCAGAAGAAAATCACCACGCCAAACACGGCGAAGAGAGCCAACAAGCGCTGACGAACCTCAGCGACACTCATCTCGACCACTTGTGTCTGCTTGGACTGTGCCGCCGCTTTCTGGCTTGGATCCGGGAAGTTCTTTTTATTCAAAAGATATATAACCAAAGAGATCGCCATAGCACCGATCGCAGCGGCGAACGCGTAATGGAATCCAGTTACAAAGACATTCAAATAATCATTAGCAAAAGCCGTCAAATCTGTTACCTGCTGACCTGAAACCTCCGTTGCCAAACGAGTCAATGTCTCTTTCGCTTCCGGCGTGATTGTTCCATTAATTTGTCCATGACACAAAGCGGGCAGATCGGCATTATAGCCATAACCACATTGACGTAACCACCAGTTACGAATGCTAACCGCCAACATCGGAGCAAAAATCGCACCTACATTAATAAACATATAGAACAACGAGAAACCGGAATCTCTCATCTTACTATATTGCTCGTTGTCGTACATCTGTCCGACTAAGGCTTGCAAATTCCCCTTGAACAAGCCATTACCAAAAGCGATAACGAATAGCCCCACACAAGTAATGGTCAAGTAAAGCGTCACGTTTGACACGGGAGTTGGGGAAGGAATAGCGATCAAAAGATAGCCCAACGCCATCATTAGGATACCCGCCATAATTGTTCCCTTATAATTCCGAGTCTTATCTGCGATAATACCACCTACTAAAGCCAAGATGTAAATCGAGAAATAAAATGTAGAATAAATGTATCCGGCATTTGTTCCGTTCAAACCAAACTTCGCTTGGAGAAACAAAACAAGGATTGCCATCATTGTGTAAAAACCAAAGCGCTCGCCCATATTAGCCAGGGCAGCAGCCAATAGACCTTTCGGATGATTCTTAAACATGTGTTTTATAAGTATTAGGTTTATAATTATTGAATAATCTGCTTAATCGCTCCAGTTTCCGGATAGAAATAAACCTTAACTGGCGCTTTTTTATCTTCAAACATAACCGGAGCCAATCCCTCGCATGTTCCAAATTGAGTGATCATGACCTCACCTTTATATAAGGATTTCCGGTCCATTGAAATCTCGATACTGGCCTTTCCCGGAACATTATAAACGATACCCTTCAAGGATTTTTCCTTTTTCTCAGCCTCCTTAGGATCCAAAGCAGGCGCTCTATCGATCGCTTTCAAATCCAGATAAACCGGAGCGCCTCCTAAATCATCCGCATCAACAATTCCCATTTGTTTGGAAAAACGGAAGATCACCTCATTCTCCAAATCCCCGGTCGGCACGATTGTTACCTCATATTCGCTGGTCTCCTTATTGGTCACGCCCGTAAACAGGTTTGTCAAGGCTGTTTCCTGATTTTCCAACTCGCTGATCACAATCTTCATCGCATCACCATCGGGCGGTAAATTATCCGCATCACCCGTAAGGATTCCTAAACGACTTTCACGAATACGATAAATTTGCTTTGCCGCAACTTCAGCTTGGCGTGCGGTAGAACCTGCCATCAACAATTCTTCCGAGAAAACAGATGGGTCCGATACCTTTGTCGCACCCTTATTTTTCTTAGCAGCGGCTTCTTCTTCACTTTGCTCTGGCGTGTACTCCGCATTGATCGAACATAACAAGCCATCCTCTGTCAAATAAGCATACGGCGCTACCGTTCCAGCTTTAAATTCGACAATATAAGTTCTTTCTGGATCCGGAATGCCCCGATTGATCAATCGGACCTTACCCAATTCATAATATGTCTCATCCTTTACGATGGCATTCTTTACGCCCAAATATTTTTCCGCATATTGATAATATGGTCCAGCCTTGCAAACTGTCTTGGTTACTTCAACAACTACAACTAACGAAGTTTTGGGTAAGGAATATGTTATTCCAAAATCATTTGCCTTAACCGCATTTTTTTTAGTCACCTTTGTTTGAGCAAAAAGAGGCGACATGATCAGCAAACTTACCGCTATAATTAAATTTTTCATTCTCTCTCAATCGTTTTTGGATAAAACAAAGGCAAAACTAAAAAATATTTCGCGTTCTACCAAACGAAACATAAGGAATAGATTTTAAGGAGAAGAGCGATTTAATCGAGTAGGAGGTAAACACTAATCATAGGTGTTTATCTCCTATTTTCATGT
>CHCFR05602__coassemble_296_pt1 | contig 34256 bp, 26 predicted proteins | sample CHCFR05602__metabat2_low_PE_046 | metagenome-assembled genome bin CHCFR05602 | reverse complement strand
CATGAAAATAGGAGATAAACACCTATGATTAGTGTTTACCTCCTACTCGATTGTTAATTCTTTTTATTTATTCTTGTATTGATCCAATCCCTTTTGCAGGAAACGGACATATTCCGTGACATCCTCGTTGAACGCGTAGGAGGGAGCCAAAGGCTTTCCGTCGTTGTCCAAGAGTACATAGAACGGTTGGGCATTGGCACCGAACTTGCTGCGTTGCAGATAACTCCATTTATCACCAATTGTTCTCAGCTTACGGACACGGCCATTCTCCTCGATCTCCATCGGTGCGGGCAACTTGGTCTTGTCGTCTACCATCAAGGTGATCAGGACGTAATCATTCTCCAGAATCTGTTTAACCTTCGGGTCTGTCCAGACAGAAGCCTCCATTTTACGGCAGTTGACACAGCCATAGCCGGAGAAGTCGATAATAACCGGCTTGTTGTGCTTCTTGGCGTATTCCATACCCGCCTCATAATCATCGAACGCCGCATGAACCTCACTGTCGTAAAGGTTGAAATCTTGCGTGTAAAGCGGTGGAGCGAAAGCACTGATCGCTTTAAGTGGAGCACCCCAAAGGCCTGGGATCATATAGATCGAGAAGGCGAAAGAGATAATCGCCATGAATAATCTGGGAACAGAAACATAAGGCAGGTCGCTGTCGTGGCTGAACTTGATCTTACCTAACAGATAGAAGCCCAATAGAGCGAAGATCGCGATCCATAGGACAATGAAGACCTCGCGATCCAGCAGGCGCCAACCATAGGCCAAGTCTGCCACGGAAAGGAACTTCAAGGCTAATGCCAATTCAAGGAAACCAAGGACAACCTTAACGGAATTCAACCAACCACCAGATTTAGGCATGCTTTGAAGCATGTTGGGGAAGATGGCGAAGAGACTGAATGGGATAGAGAGCGCCAAGGCGAATCCAAACATACCGATTGCCGGACCTACAGCTGTTCCCATAGTTGCCGCCTGGACAAGAAGTGTTCCGATAATTGGGCCTGTGCATGAGAAGGAGACCAATACCAATGTGAACGACATGAAGAATATACTGATGATTCCAGTTGTCGTATCGGCCTTACTGTCTAACTTATTGGTCCATGAAGCCGGTAAGACAAGTTCGAACGCTCCAAAGAAGGAAACGGCGAAGATGACCAACAACAGGAAGAAGATGATGTTGAAAATGGCATTCGTGGATAGATCGTTCAAGGCGCTGGCTCCGAAAATTCCGGTGATCAGCAAGCCCATGACCAGATAAATGACGATGATAGAGACACCATAGGTCATAGCGTCGCGTATCGCTTTCTTACGGTCTTTAGTCCGTTTGAGGAAGAAGCTGACTGTCATTGGGATCATCGGCCAGACACAAGGTGTCAACAGGGCGATCAAACCACCCAGGAATCCAGCGAAGAAGATAAATAACCAGCTGGTATCGGTCGCTGAGATCGTCGCGTCGCCGAAAGCCTTGAGATCGTCGATGACAGGTGCCCATAAGTCTTGTCGGTTTGTAAGAGTAGAGGTAACCGTTGTAGTCGGCGTTGACGGTGCCGGTTGGGTCTTCTCTTCTGTCTGCTGACCGGCTTCTTCGGCGGGTTCGTTGTTGATAGCTGGCTCTTGAGCTGTTACCTCATTGGACTCCGTGCTTGCCGCTGAGGCGTCAAGCGTAATTGCGGACTTGTCGAATGTGAAGTTGTGATTGTCGGGTGGCAGGCAAGTCTCATCGTTGCAAGCCATGAACTCCACATAGCCATCTACCTTAAACTTACTCAAATCGTTTACCTTAATCTTCTGAGTGAAGCTGACCGCTCCGGCGAACCAACGCAGGTCCATTTGGAATTGCTCATCGAAGACGGTTGTTGGTTTGGTTGAGGCAGTTGCCTTACCAACCAGTTCCGCACCGTTCAAGGTCTCGAAGTTGAATGAGGTTGATACGGGACCACCTTCTGGCAGGTCCATGTCATAGAGGTGCCAGCCTTTATCAAGCGTGGCGGTGAACACGATCTCCTTTTCTGGAGATCCATTGTTGTCGTTGACTTTTACTTTCCACTTGACTGGTGTCAAGATTTGCGCTTGTGCCAGGATCGTGATCAGGGCTAACGCGAGTGTACTGATGATTTTTTTCATGATGATGAGATTGATCTTATTTCGTTAATGAGGTGAACTTATCCGGAATGCGGGTCTCGAAACGCATCTCTTCGCCCGTAGTCGGGTGTATGAAAAAGAGCTTGCGTGCATGAAGCATCAAACGTCCTGTCGGATCCGTTTCCGCTCCATACTTATAGTCACCGGCGATGGAATGACCGATCGATTGCAGTTGGGCACGAATCTGGTTCTTGCGACCGGTTTCCAGTTCAAGTTCCAGTAATGAGTAGGCGTTGTTGCTTTTCAATAATCGATAACGGGTGATGGCCTCTTTACCATCCGCTCCGGCAGGTGCCACGTAAACTTGCATCTTGGCATTCTCAACCAAATTGGAGATAATCAGGTCGGTCTCTTTTTCTGGACGTCCCTCCACAACAGCGACGTAACTACGTTGCGTGATTATCTCATTCCAGTTTGCCTGCATCTTTTCCTGTACCGCTTTCCGCTTGGCGAACATCATCAGGCCGGAGGTCTCGCGGTCGAGCCGGTGAAGAACAAAAATCTTGTTACGTGGATCTTGGCGTTTCACGTAATCACTTAAGATATGGAAAGCCGTGCGTTCTTTTACCCGTTGGTTGGAAACGGAGAGCAATCCTTCGCGTTTATTGATGACAATCAGGTCATCGTCTTCCCAGATAATGTTGAGAAGCGGGTTGTTGAATTCCGCTTTCCGGCGCTCGAAGCAGATCCGGACCGTATCGCCGGGCTCTAGCGGGGCGTCGAATTGGCGAATGGACTGGCCGTTGATCATGATTTGTCCGTGGCTAAGCAGGGACTTGACCGCTGTCCGGCTTTGTTCTTTGAGGGTTTCCAATAGAAAGGCGAGCAAGGTGGTTTGCTCTTTGACATGAATGTCTCTTCCTTTCGGGAGAGCTTGTGGGGGATTGTTACCCCTGTTTTGACCGTATTTTTTACCCATATATTATAAATATCTCTTGAATTACGCGAAGATACGGGCATTCTTCCTAAAACCCATGAGGTTTGTGGGTGATTTTTTATATTTTCGCGGTTGCTAATAATAAATGAAGAGATGGAAATCGCAAGTAAGTATAATCCCGCTGAAGTAGAGGGAAAATGGTATCAGTATTGGCTGGACCACAAGCTATTCAGTTCTAAACCCGACGGACGTGAGCCTTACACCGTCGTCATTCCGCCGCCTAACGTGACGGGTGTGCTTCATATGGGACACATGTTGAACAATACGATTCAGGATATCCTGGTGCGTCGGGCTCGTATGATGGGCAAGAACGCTTGTTGGGTGCCGGGTACGGATCATGCGTCAATCGCCACGGAAGCGAAGGTGGTGAACAAGTTGGCGCAACAGGGCATTAAGAAAAGTGACCTGACTCGCGAGGAGTTCTTGCGTCATGCTTGGGAATGGACTGACGAGCATGGTGGCATCATCCTGAAGCAGCTTCGTAAGCTTGGCGCCTCATGCGATTGGGACCGGACTGCCTTTACGATGGATGAGGCTCGTAGCAAGAGCGTGATCAAGGTATTCGTTGATCTCTATAATAAAGGCTTGATTTATCGTGGTGTCCGTATGGTTAACTGGGACCCGAAGGCACTGACAGCTTTGTCTGACGAGGAGGTCATCTATAAGGAGGAGCATAGTAAACTTTATTATCTGCGTTACAAGGTTGAGGGTGATCCTGAGGGACGTTATGCCGTGGTAGCGACTACTCGTCCGGAGACAATCATGGGTGATACGGCGATGTGTATTAACCCGAATGATCCGAAGAACACCTGGTTGAAAGGTAAGCGGGTAATTGTTCCGTTGGTGAATCGTGTAATTCCGGTAATCGAGGATGATTACGTGGACATTGAATTCGGTACTGGTTGCTTGAAGGTGACTCCGGCACACGACGTGAACGACTATATGTTGGGTGAGAAATATAACTTGCCGTCGATCGATATCTTCAATGATAACGGTACGCTTTCTGAGGCGGCAGGTCTTTATGTTGGTATGGACCGCTTCGACGTGCGTAAGCAGATCGAGAAGGATCTGGCTGATGCGGGTCTTCTGGAGAAGGTTGAGGCTTATACCAATAAGGTTGGTTTCTCGGAGCGTACGAACGTGGCGATCGAGCCGAAGCTCTCAATGCAATGGTTCTTGAAGATGCGTCATTTTGCCGATATGGCTTTGCCGCCAGTCATGAACGATGAGCTGAAGTTCTATCCCGCTAAATATAAGAATACCTATAAGAACTGGTTGGAGAACATCAAGGATTGGTGTATCAGTCGTCAGTTGTGGTGGGGACACCGAATTCCGGCCTATTTCTTGCCGAATGGCGGTTATGTTGTGGCCGAGACTCCAGAGGAGGCGTTGAAGCTGGCGAAGGAGAAGACCAACGAGCCTCTGACGATCGAGGACCTGCGCCAGGACGAGGATTGCCTCGACACCTGGTTCTCCTCTTGGTTGTGGCCGATCTCCCTGTTCGATGGCATCAACAACCCGGGCAATGACGAGATCAAGTATTATTATCCGACGAGCGATTTGGTAACGGGACCGGATATCATCTTCTTCTGGGTAGCCCGCATGATCATGGCTGGTTATGAGTATATGGGCGACATGCCGTTCAAGAATGTCTATTTCACCGGTATTGTCCGCGACAAGATCGGCCGGAAGATGTCGAAGTCGCTGGGTAACTCGCCCGATCCGTTGGAGCTGATCGATAAGTATGGTGCCGATGGCGTGCGTATGGGCATGATGCTCTCGGCGCCCGCTGGCAACGATATCCTGTTCGACGACGCACTTTGCGAGCAGGGGCGTAACTTCAACAACAAGATCTGGAACGCTTTCCGTCTCGTCAAGGGATGGAACGTGGCCGAGATCGAGCAGCCGGCTTCGGCCAAGATCGCGACGGAGTGGTTCGGGGCGATGTTGGCCGCTACGGCGGCCGAGGTAGACGACCTGTTTGGCAAGTATCGTCTGAGCGAAGCTTTGATGGCGGTCTATAAACTGTTCTGGGACGAGTTCTCAAGCTGGTATCTGGAGATGATCAAGCCCGCCTATGGCCAGCCGATCGATAAGGCGACCTACGAGAAGACGCTGGAGTTCTTCGATAACCTGCTGAAATTGCTTCACCCCTTCATGCCGTTCATCACGGAGGAGTTGTGGCAACACATCTACGATCGCCGTCCGGGCGAGAGCATCATGGTACAGGAGTTGCATGTCCCCATGATCGCCGACAACGGTATTATCAAGGCTTTCGAGGCCGTGAAAGAGGTGATCGGTGGTATCCGGACGATCCGTTTGCAGAAGAACATCGCCCAGAAGGAGGCGTTGACGTTGCAGGTCGTCGGCACGAACCCGGTCGAGGCTTTCAGTCCGGTGATCATGAAGCTTTGCAATGTCTCCTCGGTCGATACGCTCGCGATGAAGGCGGAGGGTGCCGCCTCGTTCATGGTGGGCACGACGGAATATGCCGTTCCGTTAGGCAACCTGATCAACGTCGAGGAGGAGCTGAAGAAGCTGGAGGCCGACTTGGTTTATCAGGAAGGTTTCCTGAAGAGTGTCATGAAAAAGCTCGGCAACGAGAAGTTCGTCAGCAAGGCACCGGCCAATGTCATCGAGATGGAGCGCAAGAAACAGGCGGATGCCGAGACGAAGATCGCTGCCTTGAGAGAGAGCATCGCCGCCCTGAAAAAGAAATAGGAGAATTGTTGTAGGGGCGTACGGCCCGTGCGCCCTCATTCGATAGAGAGAAGCCTTGTCATGTTAAGAACGCATGAACAAGGCTTCTTCCTTTTTTAGATTTCCAGCCTTAAAACATTCGTGTTGGCATCGTCTCGTCTCAAGTGCCATTTCCTTGCGATATTCCGTACGATTCCTCAGCCCGGTCGGAAATACGCGATTCTCCGGGAGTTCAGGATTTCCATATTTCTTTGGTTTTAGCCTCTATTGTGCCTTATTTTGCCTCTTTTGTTATTTTGGGGGAGACGATTGCTTGCTTATATAGGATAATTAATGAGATTTTGTCAGGTTGAGAAATCTCTGTTTTGAGCCTTCTTTTTTACATGCTTTGCCTTCATCTGACACATAAGTTCGTGTAAGCCTACACGTACTATTGCGTCGTCCGACACGTTCGGTCGTGAAGGATTATGCGTACGTTTGTGTCCGGTCCAAAAAATAATTCCTTAATTTCGCGTATCCTATATGTTGTATTAATTAAAAATTTTCGTGTTATGAAGAAAATGATGTTATTCAAGGCGGCAATCCTTTGTGTGGTTATGATGGCTTTTGGCTTGTCGTTGACCGCTTGTGGGGATGACGAGACAGTGACTGAGGTAGTGGCGAACGATCGGCAGACGATCAATATGACTTATTCCGTCTCCTTGTCCGATAATTGGTATAAGTATTTTAATATAGAGGTGACCTATACCGGTGCGGGTGCGGTGCAAAGCGAGACATTGGATATGGACTGGAAGATGAATTTCTCGATTCCTGCCGCTAACGAGCCGGATGAGTATGTCTTTAGTGTTGTCGCCAAGCCGAAGGCTGGTGTTGAGTTGGATCCGGAGGTCGAGAGCTATGAGTTGCCGGTTAACATCTCTGCCGAGGTCTCCGCTGTGAAAGCGGATGGCTCCGCGGATGACTCATATGGTTTCTATAAGTCGGATAACGGAAGCAAGACGCTCAGCGCGGCTAGTATGGCGGAATATATTAAGGAAGAGCATTCCATTTTCTCTTTTAGTGAGAAGGTAGAGGAATAAGCCTGTTCTGGCTGGAACGGGATGAAAAGGCACGTGGGTGAAAAGGGCATAAGAGAGATTCCCCGTTCGTCCATGTGCTTTTTCTCTTATATGATTTGTCCCTCGATCCCTGGGTTTCGTCGCGAAACCGCCCCTTGTGGATAAGAAAGGCCCTTGTTGATAAAAAAAAACTTGACAAGGGATTGCGGGTATAAAAGAAAGATGTACCTTTGCGATGATGAAAAGAATCCAGCGCTAGATGCGTCTTGATGGGACGGCTGGATCCGATGGCCGAAAGGCCCTTTAGATTAGATAGTTTTTTATTTAAACCTATATTACTAATTTAATTATTTAATTATGAACAAAAAGTTTTCTACTTTAGCTGTTGCGGCTATGCTTATGAGCGCATTTTCAGCGAATGCGAGCGTGGGTAATCCGGTACAGAAACTAAACAGTGACTATTTGTATCAGTTACAGTTTGTGGCTTATGGCTCAAATGCTGTTTCTGGTGATGAGGTATTAGCTGTTAATAAAGATGGTGATTTGTATGTCAAATCTTCTGCAACAGCTACAACTGATAAAGAGTTGGGTAATACTCTTTGGTGTGCTTCGATGACTCAATCTCAAGATTATGGTCAGAATCCGATTTTCGATTTTACGAATAAGGCCAATGGTTTTGTCTTGGATTTAACAGTCGGTGGTTATGACACGTGGAGTGATGGTGCTAATGGTTTCCCTACTAAACTGCATGTTCAAGTAGGAGGAGAGGTTTCAGGTTGGGAATTTTCTCCGAAAGTTAATCCTTTGACTAAAGAATGTTATTTGGCATCTTATATTAATGGAAATCAGGCGGCTGTTCTTGTTTGGGAAGATGATGATGTCGCTGTATCTGTAGTTGATGCAGCTGTTTTGAGAAATACTCCATCGAGTATTTCTAATCTTATGAAATTTACTTTGGTTGAGCCGGTTTGCGTTGATTTAGCTAAAGTTGATTTCAATACAATTCTTCAGACTCGTAAGGATGAAGCGGAAGTTAAATTGACCTTTGATAAGGATTACAACAATACAGAGATTGTAAATCCATTTTCAACGAACGAGTTGATGGCAGAGGATGCTTCGACAGAAACTGATGCTCATGGCACTCATAATTTCGTTTATTTGTATAAGAAAGAAGCTGATGGAACGAAATCTTATTTGCGTGTAGATACAGCTTACGCAAATGGTTATGGTACTAAGTTCTTGAAGTTCGCTTTTGGCTCCTTTAAAAATAATGTAAATCCTGGTGATGCAACTAACGGAGAGACTATTATTCCGGATCAATATCAATTCCGTTTGAATTTCTGTCCGATGAAAGACAGTTTGAGCATTCAGGTTAAATCTGCTTTATACAAATTGAAAGATGATGGTAAACCTTGGAGCGATGTTAAAAATTATGGTTCTGAAGACGCTGATTATGTTGTTACGAATTGGAATGATTATGTAGCTACTCATCCTTCAGGTTTGACTGATCATTATACAAACTGGGTTAAATTGCAGGATTTGGAGTTGTCAACAGAATCTCGTATTATTACTGTCGGCGAGGCTCCGATCAATACTCACATTTCATTTGGTTTCGGAGGTTGTTCTGCGGTTGGTACTGGTATGACTTCTGTTGCTGATGGCGTTTACTATATCATCGATAAGGATGGTAAATATTTGGCTTCTCCAATCTATGAGAATGGTGAGCAAGCCGCTCATTTCGTGACGGTATCGGATGAGCAGAATCCGGCTCATATGCCTGCTTACCAATGGGTTGTTTTGACAAAGTATACGCAGTCGAAATCTAAACCGACATCTCCGGTTGTTATTACGAACCGTGAGTTCACAGGTTTGCAGGAGACAATCCAATTGTATGAGAATGAGGGTGCTCAATATATGTATATTAAGAACGCGATCAACAATGCGAGTGTTGTTATCCCGGCCGACTCAGTTCAATTCGTAGCTGTTCCGCAAGCTTCTGTAGAGGATCCTTATCTGGGTTACAAGAAGTTGACAAAAGAGGAATTGGCTGTTAACAAGTATACGTTCAACTATTGGCATCCGTATGCGGATGATAAGTACATCGCTCAATCCGCTAATGATTCTACTTTGACCGTATTGACAGGCAAGGATGCGTTCCGCATTGATACGATTGCGGCTAATCGTATTTATCCTAAGACGGTTGATATGGCCTATGGTTATGATCCGGAAGATGCGAAGACTTCTGATAATAAGGAGAGAATCAAAGGCTTGGCTCAATTGGTTCGTACGGTTTATTACATGACTTCTACAAGCTCAGATAATACATGGAGAATCAATAAGGAGGATAAATTCAATGTTGGAAACGATAAGAATCAACAATTCATTGAATTCCCTGTATTCTTCAAGGAGAATAACCAAATAAATGATAAGTGTTATCACGCTTTGGTGCAGGCAAATCCTGTCAAAATTGCGGGTTCTGTTGATCAGTATGATTTCCAGATCCTTGATAAGGATGTTAACTTAAAGGCTGGTGTATCAGACTATGATGCAGCCGCTACATTGAAGAAGCAATTATTGAACGAGACTCGTACTTCTGCGTTCTATATCGCTCCGGATAAGACTCCGTTGTATCGTCGTTTCAACTCTACATTGGAGGGTCAAGCAGGTGATGCTGTTGATACATTGCGTTTCTACGAGAAATATCGTAACGAGTACTTGATGATCGAGGCTAACAAGAACTTTATGGTTGAGCACATCGACTTCTTGGGTATCGACGCTCAGGATAAGGCACAAGGAGGCTTGGCATTCATTGTTGATACTGCTTGGGTAAATCGTGGTTTTGGTAACATTAAACCGCAATACTTGATCTCTATCGATCGTCATGATTATCAGGGTGTAGCTGGTGAGCCTTGTACGGAGGCTGGTCCTCACATCGATGAGAGTGGTCATATCACAGATGATCCATACGAGTGTGTACACGCTCATAAGGCAGTTCCGGGCTTCAAGAGAGGTAAATTCCTGATCAACTTCCATCGTTTTGCAAATAATGATGTTATGGTTAATGAGGATGATTACAAGTGGGCTGAGTACGATCGTGCCGGCTTTAAGGAGGCAATCGTTTACAATGATACATTGTATGTATTGCGTGATGAGTTCAAGAACTTGAAGAATGAAGAGATTGATTTGGCTAAGATTGCTTCTGCTGAGGTTGAGGCTCAAAGAGCTTACTCTAAGGAGAATGGTAATTTGGATGGCTTCTTGTCTTATAAGTATGAACTGGCTGGTGATCAACATAAGTATGCGACTTGGTCAATGCGTTTTGTTGATCGTGAGAAGGCAAAGAATGAGGTTGAGGAGGATCGTGCATTCTTGATCGAATCTATGAATGCTTTCTATAACGAGGTTGAGTCTCAGTGGATCGCTCCGACTTATGCAGCTTGGTTGAAGATGCAGAACGGTTGCTTAGTATTGTCTGATGAGTTTACTTCTGCTTTCGACGAGGTTGTAACTGGTGGTGACGACGCTTTGATCTTCAACGTAGAGCACGTATGTGGTGACAAGGTAGCTGTTGACAACGAGAACATCGCAGTTGAGGGTGTATCTGTAGTCGCTGGCAACGGTCAAGTTACAATCATGGGTGCCGCTGGTAAGAACGTAACTATTACTAACATCTTGGGTAAGGTTATCGCTTCTCAGGTAATCGCATCAGACAACGCTACAATCGCTGTACCGGCAGGTATCGTAGCTGTAGCTGTTGAGGGTGAGGCAGCTGTTAAGGCAATCGTAAAATAATCATTCGATTATAAATTAAATAAGTATAGAGACGTGGCTCCGGCTGCGTCTCTATTTTTTTGTACCTACCTGACCCGGATACATGTATCCGCTTGGTGCGGTTTAACTTCAATAGTTGATGAGGATATCTCCTCTGGCAAAGTAAGTATATATTCATTGACAAAGTAAGTATATATTCATTGGCACTTGAAGTATATCTTCTTTTTTGGGGGGTACTATATCTGTGGCCTGAAAAAATACATAGCCGTGAAATTAAAATGGCATGCCATGAATACTCTAAATATGCGTCGCCTTTTTGGAAGAAGAACTTCTTACCGGCAGAATAAGATAGTTCTCTTAATAAATTTATATCTTTGTTTGCTCCAGACTTCAGTCTGGAGGGAAATGTTAATATTAGATTTATAGAACCATGGAAAAATCAAGAAGAGCTTTTTTTAAGCAGGGATTGGCAGGTGCGCTGTTGTTGGGTGCTGCCCCGTTGGTGAATGCCGCTCCAGATCCCGCTAAACCGAAGACGGCGCCTGCTGTCAATCCGTTCCATTTAGGAATGGCGGGCTATACGTTTGTTAATTTTGACTTGGAGACGACGTTGAAGACCTTGCAACGTTTGGACATTCATTATCTTTGCATCAAGGATTTCCATCTGCCACTCGATAGTACGGATGAGCAGATCCGGGCGTTTCACGAGAAATGTGCCTCTTATGGCGTGACCGGTTATGCCGTAGGACCTATTTATATGAAAAGCGAGGCGGAGATCGACCGGGCGTTCGAGTACGCTAAAAGGGTTGGCGTGAAGTTGATCGTGGGTGTCCCTAATTATGAGCTGTTGCCTTACGTGGACAAGAAGGTCAAGGAATATGATTTCCATTACGCGATCCATTTACATGGACCTGATATCAAGACCTATCCTGACGCTACGGATGTATGGGAGCACACGAAGGATTTGGATCCTCGCATCGGTATGTGCCTTGACGTAGGACATGACTTGCGAAACGGTTGTGATCCGGTGGCCGACCTGAAAAAATATCATACCCGTGTATTCGACGTGCATATTAAGGATGTGACAGATGCATCGAAGGCTGGTAAAGGTATTGAGTTAGGCCGTGGTAAGATCGATTTTCCCGCTTTGATCCGGATGTTGCGTGAGGTGAATTACACCGGAATGTGCAGTTTGGAATATGAGAAGGATATGAAAGATCCTTTCTTGGGCATCGCCGAATCGATCGGCTATTTCAAGGCGGTGTCCGATTGGGCATAATATAAAGGAAAAGAGTATATGAGAAAAAGTCTGTTCGTTTTGTTGACTGGGGTATTAACCTCGTGTGGATCCGTGAATTATTTCCAGATAGAGACCTATAATCCCTCTGAGGTTACCTTCCCGAAAACAGTCAACGAGATTCTTGTGGTGAACCATTCGGTGCCCCAGCCGGCAAATGCCGGTTACCGGTCACAGGTATTGGGTGAGGAGGAGAAGGCCGTGCATGCCGAGGCGGATAGCGCGCTTTATGACGCTTGCCGCTCGTTGGGTGAGGCGATGATGCGCTCCTCTTTTTTCTCCGATGTGTTGATCTACAACGATACCCTACGGATAGACTCACTCTATTATTCGGACCAGAAGATGACTGAGGAGGAGACACGGCGGGTGTGTGAGCAGACAGGTGCTGATGCGGTTGTCGCGCTCGATCGTCTGATTTTCCGGATGGACCGGGATGTCGTGCCCTTCTCCGGCAGCTATTTTATGGGTAAGGTCAATGTCCAGATGCGGGGCGTCTTCAGGGCTTACTTGCCGGATCGTAATCAGCCGTTGGCGACTGTCCTTGTGGAGGATAGTATCCAGTTTATCGAGAGTGCTGAGTCGTTACGCATTTTGAATGATTATCTGCCGGAACCGGAAGAGGCCCTTCGGGTTTCCGCACGTTATCTGGGAACAAAAGTGAGTGAGAATTTTGTTCCTCATTGGACGCAAGAGGACCGTTGGTATTATACAAGCATGAGCGCACGTTGGAAGGAGGCCTCGGCTTATGCCTCGAAAGGAGATTGGGAGAGTGCGGGACAACGCTGGTTCTCTCTTTATGAGAAGGCGAAGCCTGGTGTCCGTCAAGCCAAGTTGGCCTCTAATCTCGCTTTGGCCGCTGAGATGAGGGGTGAGTTCGTGAAAGCGCTCGAGTGGGCGACCAAGTCGCGTGCGGCTTTTGTCAAGGCATTAGGTGAGGAGGCGGACGAGTCCAAGTTGCTTTTGCTTTATGAGAAGGCACTTGGTGAGCGTGTCAATGCCAACCGGAAATTAAATGCGCAATTTGGGGAGGAATAGGAACAGCTTTCTCGAATTATTATTACTTTTGGAAACCGAAACAGGAATAGAAATAATAAGAAAAAGGATATAGCATATGGCCGAGAATACGATGAAGGTACACTCTCTGATTGAGAAAGCGTTTACCGCCGCGGTTGACAAGTTGAACCGTGATCCGGAAGGGAACTACATCAGTGACTTGTATGTCCAGATAGATAAGGATAATGGCGAGTTGCAGATATATGATGACGAGGAACGATTGATCGAGAAGGTTACGATTTTCGATTGGGCGAACAGTGATCTTGACGAGGAGGCGTTCACGAAACAGGCAATCGCTACCCTGAAAGCGGTCTTGACCATTTTATCCACTAAAAAGGCTTTTGAATGTCCTCGTTTGCTCCGTCCGTTGTCGGTTAGCTTAACAAACGAATCTTTTATTGTGATAGAGGAACTTATCTTTATCGACGATGACACGCTGCGGTTGGACGACCCTTTGCTGAAAGATTTAGATGAAGATTTAGATAAATTTTTAGCGGATCTTCTTTCAGATGTCAAATAAACGTATTATCTTTGCACCCGTGTTAAAGAAATAAGCACTTCTGCCGAAATAGCTCAGCTGGTAGAGCAACGCATTCGTAATGCGTAGGTCGCCGGTTCAAGTCCGGCTTTCGGCTCAAAAGGCTCTTGAGGGAGTATTAAGATAATCGTTCTAGAAACGGAAGTAGCTCAGTTGGTAGAGCACTGGTCTCCAAAACCAGGTGTCGGGAGTTCGAGCCTCTCCTTCCGTGCGTAAGGGTATGCTGAATAAGCGTATCCTTTTTGTGTTTTTATAGGTTTTATATTAAGTTTGCCCTCAAATCAGAAGCTTTATGGAACAACAGTTATTTGACGTATTGATGGTCGCCATGCCGTTGCTGGCCATCGTTGTTTTTATCGCGCTTTTCTTCGTGAAAGCGGGATATGGTCTTTTCCGGACCGACAAATGGGGTTTCTCCATAGATAATAAAATCGCTTGGGTCTGTATGGAGGCACCCGTCTTCTTTGTGATGCTTTTCCTTTGGTGGCGTAGTTCTGTCCGTTTTGAGGTTGTTCCCTTGATTTGTTTCCTTCTGTTCGAATTGCATTATTTTCAGCGTTCGTTTGTATTCCCTTGTTTGATGAAGGGAAAGAGTAGGATGCCTGTGGCTATTATGTCGATGGGAATCGTGTTTAACTTATTGAACGGATTCATGCAAGGTGAGTGGCTTTTTTATTTGGCACCTGATGGTATGTATTCTGCGGAATGGTTGTCTCGCCCCTGTTTTTGGATCGGAGTGCTGGTCTTCCTGATGGGGATGATTATCAATTGGCATTCGGACCATGTGATTCGCTCTCTCCGTAAACCAGGAGATACTAAGCATTATTTACCGGTTAAGGGCATGTATAAATATGTGACCTCGGGTAATTATTTCGGGGAATTTCTGGAGTGGGTTGGCTTTGCCGTATTGACAGCGTCGCCGGCCGCTTGGGTTTTCGTATTGTGGACCTTCGCTAATCTGGCACCGAGGGCACATGCCATTCGTAACCGTTACCGTGAGGAGTTTGGCTGTGAGGCGGTCGGAAACCGGAAGCGGATGATCCCCTTTATTTATTGAGTCTAAAAGATATTGCGATATGATGAATGATTCCAAACTATTCACGTCGGCCTCAATCGGACCGTTGACGTTGAGAAACCGGACAATTCGTTCGGCGGCATTCGAGAGTATGTGTCCGGGTAATGCGCCTTCCCGGCAGTTGTTGGATTATCACCGTTCGGTAGCGGCCGGTGGTGTAGGTATGACGACCGTGGCTTATGCGGCGGTAACCAGGAGTGGTCTTTCTTTTGACCGCCAGTTGTGGATGCGGCCGGAGATCGTGTCCGGCTTGCGTGAGGTGACCGACGCCGTGCATAAGGAGGGAGCGGCAGTCAGCATCCAATTAGGGCATTGTGGTAACATGTCGCATAAGGCTATTTGTGGTGAGACACCGGTTGGGGCCTCGACCGGTTTCAATCTTTATTCACCGACTCTTGTGCGTGGTCTTCGGAAAGATGAATTACCACAGTTGGCTAAGGCTTATGCTGATTCAGTGCGTTTGGCTCGTGAGGCGGGATTTGATGCCGTGGAGATCCATGCCGGACATGGTTACTTGATCAGCCAGTTCCTTTCGCCTTATACCAACCATCGTAAGGATGAGTTTGGTGGCTCGTTGGAGAATCGCATGCGTTTTATGGATATGGTGATGGATGAGGTCATGAAGGCGGCAGGCCAGGATATGGCAGTCTTGGTGAAGATGAATATGCGTGATGGCTTCAAGGGCGGTATGGAAATCGATGAGTGTCTGGCTGTCGCTAAGCGTTTGGTCGAGGATGGCGCTCAGGCATTGGTGTTGAGTGGCGGTTTTGTAAGCAAGGCGCCGATGTATGTGATGAGAGGTGCCATGCCTATCCGGACTATGACGCATTATATGGATTGTTGGTGGTTGAAGTATGGTGTCCGTATGGTTGGAAAATGGATGATTCCTACCGTACCATTCAAGGAAGCTTATTTCCTGGAGGATGCGTTGCGTTTTCGTGAGGTGGTCAAGGAGATCCCCTTGGTTTATGTGGGTGGTTTGGTTGCCCGTGATAAGATAGAGGAGGTACTTGATAAAGGTTTCGAGTTTGTTCAGATGGGGCGTGCGTTGTTGAATGAACCGGGTTTCGTGAACCGGATGCGTGAGGACGAGCATGCCCGTTGCGATTGTGGGCATAGTAATTATTGTATCGCCCGGATGTATTCGGTGGATATGGCTTGCCATAAGCATTTATCGGAAGAGTTGCCTCCTTGTTTACGTAAGGAGATTGAGCGTTTGGAGGGTAAATGATGGAAAAGATCGCGGTAATTACAGGTGCTGATGGTGGTATCGGAACGGAGATCACGCAGGCGCTCGCCTTGGCGGGACATCCGATCGTGATGTTATGTTTTGATCGTGAGCGAGGAGAAGCTTGCTGTCGGCGTCTGGCGGAAGAGACAGGTAATCGTTCGATGACGGTCAAGCAGGTGGATCTCTCGTCGATGCCTTCTGTTCGCAAGGTCACGGATGAGATTTTAGCGGAAGGTCGGCCAATTGGTTGGCTGATGAATAACGCGGGAACGATGGCGACCTCATTCCAGCGAACAGATGAGGGTTTTGAGCGGACGGTCGCCGTGAATTATCTGGCACCTTTCCTGTTGACCAACCGATTGTTGCCTTTGATGGATCAAGGGACTCGAATTGTCTGTATGGTCTCGTGTACTTATGCGATTGGTAAGTTGCCTGATTGTTTCTTTACCGATGGAAAGGAAGGTGCTTTCTGGCGGATTCCGATCTACAGTAACACGAAGCTGGCCCTTTGGCTCTTTGCTAGAGAGTTGTCTAAGCGGGTAGCCTCAAGGGGAATCTTGGTCAACGCCGCCGATCCGGGTATCGTTTCTACGGCAATTATCCGGATGGATATGTGGTTTGACCCCTTGACGGATCTTTTTTTCCGTCCTTTTATCCGAACACCCCGGCAGGGAGCGGATACGGCCATTCGACTGCTGCTTAATCCGGAATGGTCGGAGACGACTGGACAGATGTTTGCTTCAGGAAAATTGCGTCATCTGAAGCCTGTTTATTACGACCACCCGCAAGCCGAATGGCTTTGGAAAGAAACGAGTGAGCGGTTGAAAAACTATTTATAATTATGAATCAAGGCCCGTTTGGGCAATGAAAGAAAACAGATATGATCGTATATAATACTACTTTTCATGTGGATAAGACGGCAATAGAGGAGGGACTGGCCTATTTGAGGCAAGTTTATATGCCAAAAGCGATCGCGAGCGGTTTCTTGCGTAACCCTTATCTGCGTCGGGTCATGATGACTGATGATGCTGAGGGCGAAAGCTTTTGCGTGCAGTTTCACGTGAAGAATGTCGAGACATTGAACTATTGGTTGGAGAATGAGGGAAGAGCCTTGCATCAAGCCTTGTCGGAACGGTTTGGCCAACGCATGATTGGATTTTCTACTTTACTGGAGGAACTGGATTGGGAGTGATGATCAAGGATCGGATAATCCTGGGAATCGATCCGGGAACGATCGTTATGGGTTACGGCCTTTTGCGTGTTGAGAACAACAAGCCCGCCTTGGATACGATGGGCGTTTTACAGTTGAATAAATACGAAGATCACTATTTGCGCTTACGTAAGATTTTCGAGCGTGTGCTTTCGTTGATCGACCAATATCATCCGGATGAGTTGGCGATTGAGGCTCCTTTCTTTGGTAAGAATGTGCAAAGTATGCTGAAATTGGGACGGGCGCAAGGCGTGGCGATGGCTGCCGCTCTCGAGCGTGACATCCCGATTTTCGAATATGCGCCATTGAAGATCAAGATGGCGATCACGGGTAATGGTAACGCCTCGAAAGATCAGGTCGCCGGGATGTTACAACGTATGTTGAGGATTCCAGAAGAATCGATGTTGCCTCAGCTTGATGCGACTGATGGTCTGGCCGCAGCATTTTGCCATTATCTGCAGACCAATCGTCCACAGGTGGAGAAGAAATATACCAATTGGAAGGATTTCGTGGCGAAGAATCCGGGTAAAGTACATTGATGCGGATTGGAGAAAAGAGAGATGCGGATCGAACAGGAATAATAATTCTGTTGATCCGCATCTCTTATATTGGGATACTCTTTTCGGAAACCGGTTATTAAACGATACCTTGAGCCATCATTGCCTTAGCCACTTTCATGAAGCCGGCGATATTCGCGCCTTTCACGTAGTTGATATAGTCGCCTTCACGTCCATGCTCAACGCATTGGTCGTGGATGCTGCTCATGATCTGGTGCAATTTAGCGTCAACCTCTTCCGCTGTCCATGAAAGGTGCATAGCGTTTTGCGTCATCTCGAGACCCGATGTAGCGACACCACCCGCGTTGACAGCCTTACCCGGAGCAAAGAGCTGGTGATGCTCAATAAACAGGTCAACCGCCTCAGCCGTACAGCCCATATTGGAAACTTCGGCTACGCACAAGGTCTTATTGGCGATCAATGCTTTTGCGTCCTCTTCATTCAACTCATTCTGGGTAGCGCATGGCAATGCGATATCCACTTTCTGCTCCCAAGGTTTCTTGCCAGGATAGAAGGTTGAGCCCGGGAATTCGTCCGCATAAGGAGCGACAATATCGTTACCTGAGTTTCTCAATTCCAGCATATAGTCGATCTTCTCGCCAGAGATACCTGCGGGATCATAGATGTAACCGTCTGGTCCGGAGATTGTAACGACCTTAGCGCCTAATTGGGTCGCTTTTGTGGCGGCGCCCCAGGCAACATTACCGAAACCGGAGATCGCTACGGTCTTACCCTTAATGTCGATGCCATGAGTCTGAAGCATTTGGTTAACGAAATAGAGCGCTCCAAAACCTGTCGCCTCAGGACGCAGGATTGAACCACCAAATTCCATACCCTTGCCAGTGAATGTACCCGTGTTCTCACGAGCCAGTTTTTTGTACATACCGTACATATAGCCTACCTCACGACCACCAACGCCGATATCTCCGGCAGGAACATCACGGTCTGGACCAAGGTTACGCCACAACTCGAGAATGAAGGCTTGGCAGAATCGCATGATTTCCGCGTCGCTTTTGCCTCTTGGCGCAAAATCGGAACCACCCTTGCCACCACCCATCGGCAGTGTTGTCAACGCATTCTTGAATGTTTGCTCGAAACCTAAGAATTTCAAGATAGAGAGGTTGACAGAGGGATGGAAACGGATACCGCCCTTATACGGGCCAATCGCGTTGTTGAACTGGACACGATAACCTAAGTTCACTTGGATTTCTCCCTTATCATCAACCCAGGGCACACGGAACGTAAAGATACGCTCTGGTTCAACCAGGCGCTCGATGATTTTCGCTTTCTCGAATTCCGGGTGCTGATTATATACATCTTCGATAGAAAGTAATACCTCTTTTACCGCCTGTAAATATTCCTTTTCTCCAGGATGTTTTGCCTCGAGGGCGGACAGGATAACTTCAGTTTTCATAGCGTGAAATTTTATTATAAGGATAACACTTGTTCGGCAAATGTAGCGATTAATTTGGAATGTCCAATACTTTTGCTTACTTTTTTATCATCTATATAATGGTTACATTTTGTTATTTGAATAATTTGTGAATTTTTCTTGTTTTGCCAGAACTTTATTGATGTAAAGCGTGTTTATTTCTTTATAGCGCTCATCAATGTCGTCGAGCAGGATCTGGGCATCTTCCTCGTTGATCAATCCTTGTCGTGTGATTTGTTCGGTTACTTTTCTCTCATTATTCAATAACATACGTATTGCCTTGCGGGTGACAGCGCAGCGATAGGAGATCGGATATTCGGCTGCCAGCAGGTTCATCCTGTTCTGGGCACGGTCGATGTTTTTCTGGATTTCCAGCCTTAATGTTTGTAAGTTGATCCGCTCCTCTTCACTTAATGTCGTAGATTCCCCAAAATCATTTACGATTTTCATGGCCTCCTTTTGGGTAATGATAAAGCCTCGGGCCAGGTCATAGCCGGCGATTACCCAGTCATGGAAATAACGGTCACGCCAATTTTGGATCGTACGGATCTTTTTCAGCCATGACTTATAGAAGGGTTCGTTATAGAAATCGTAGATCGTCTTACGGTCGGTCAATGGACGTTCGCCATCCTTATCGTATAGCTCATCGATCGTTGAACCTAGGCGACGGAAAGTCGAGCGTGAGATGACACCTTCTATGAAGAGATCCCAGCAGAGACGTTTCTCCCGGTCTAATACTCGCAGGCGCAGGCTGGCGACAAGATCCTTGGTCGGTGTGTTGATATCCGGTTTCTCGCTTTTCTGCGGCATGAACGTGCGGACCAAATCCCAGTTCGTGTCGGCTAACGCTTCCCGTTTAGTCAGGCTGTCCAAATATTTCTCGGAGTTTTCGCGGATCTGCTCCTTTGCGCTGTAGTCAAGCAACAGTTTGGCGGAAGAGATCTTGGTCAATCCCAGTTTCTCAAGAAGCCATTTCATCGTGGTCGCGTTGATGACCAAAGTTAAGGTAACGATTCCTCCGGTATAAAACAGGATTTGGTTGCGGACATCTTCCGGAATGGGTAAGGTATAAGAGACCATCAATGCCAAGCTTAAGCCTAAAGCGCCACGTAAACCTCCCCAGCTCAGGATAACCGACTCACGGATCGAGAGCCCATAGCCGGATTTACGCATGATCGGGAGGAAGAGGAACACGATGATTGCCCGAATGATATTCACGCCAATATAGAGGGCGAAGAGAATGACGAAGTTCCACCAGGTTGCGTCAGACTTGAGAGCGATGATGACGCCCACAATGATAAAGATGAGCGTATTCGCTATGTAAGCGGCCAGTTCCCAGAATTCGGCCATGAAATGGTTGACTTTCGGTTTCAGTTTCGGACGGCCAATGTGCGCGATGGTCAAACCAAAGGTCACTAAGGCGATGACTCCGGATACCTCGAAATAGCTTTGCGCCAGGAAGAAGGTCAGGTAGGTCGAGAGGATAATGATACTATTCTGTAATAATTCGTCCTTGTGGATTTGGGTGACAACCCAAATGCAGAGAAGAGCGGCGATCAGTCCGGTGAGGATACCGCCGAAAACGACCTCCATAAAGTCCGCTACTGGAGAACTGGATGCTCCCGCGGTTGTATAGGCGCCAAAAAAGAGCATGAAGAGGACGATGCCGGTCCCGTCGTTCAACATGGACTCCGCGTCGACTAATGTAGAGAAGCGCTTGCTTGTCCCCAGTTCTTTCAAAAGGGCGACGACGGCGACAGGGTCGGTCGCGCTGATCAAGGCTCCGAACATGAGGGCGAAACTCCAGTTCCAGTTTGTCTCGACAGGCAGGAGATAAAATATGCCCATGACGAGCGCGGCCGTCAGGAACATGGCGATGACAACGCCAGGTACGGATAACAGGGTGGCGTTGGTCAGTGTTTTACGGAATATGTGCGTGTCCAGCTCATAGGCGGCGTCGAAGATCAGGATCGGCAGGAAGATGTAAAGAATCGCGTCGGGATCCGCGTTACCCGCGCTGTCGATCGCGGACTTTAATATCTCATTGTCACTAAGGATCCCGGTTCGGTCGAGAAGTCCGACAATGATACCGAAGGCGAAAAGCCCGACAGTATAAGGGATCGTGCTGTTCGTCTTTTTCAGGACTACTTTCAGGATAGCGCCTACCATCAAGCTGATGATAATGAAACTCAAGGGAGCCAATAATTGATATGTTTCCATAATAAAGCTGTTAGATGTTCCTTATTCGTTTGAATTATGACAAAGTTAGTGGTTATTGATTGAAATAATGAGTGAACGGCAAAAAGTTTTTGGGTGGATGAACCTGTTTTTTAGGACATGTGATTGAGCGGTTTCGGATTTTATCATGTACATTTGAGATCTAATACAGAATTCACGATTATGAGCGGAATACCTAATTTAAAAGACTTGGTGTTCAGGGACACGCCTTTCGCCAACCTGATGAACAAGCGCATCTATAACGTGTTGCTGATCGCGACCAAATATGACGCTTTCATGTTGGAGGACGACGGGCGGGTCGATGAGCAAATATTTAATGAGTATACCTCGTTGAGCTTGCGTTATCCTCCCCGGTTCACGCAGGTGACTACCGAGGAGGAGGCTTTGGCTGAGCTGAAAGACCGGAACTTCGAGCTGATTATCTGCATGCCGAATATGGATAACCGGGATATTTTCTCGGCGGCCAAGGAGATCAAGCAGCTTTATCCGGCCATTCCGATCGTGGTGTTGACGCCTTTCTCGAAGGAGGTCTCAAAACGGATGGCCAATGAGGACTTGAGCGCTATTGACTATGTGTTCAGTTGGTTGGGTAACTCTGAGTTGTTGCTCGCCATCATTAAGCTGATTGAGGATAAGATGAACGCGCCATACGATACGCAGAGTGTCGGTGTGCAGATCATCATGCTGGTCGAGGATTCGGTGCGTTTCTATTCTTCCGCCTTGCCGCATCTTTATAAGTTCGTGCTCGAGCAGAGCCAGATGTTCGCCAAGGAGGCATTGAATGGTCACCAGCAGACGTTACGCATGCGTGGACGCCCCAAGATCAAGCTGGCCCGTACTTATGAGGAGGCGATCCGCATCTTCGAGCAATACAAGGATAACATGTTGGGCATTATCTCGGACATGAGCTTCATGCGCGACGGGGCGAAGGATCCTTATGCGGGTTATAAATTTGGTCAGTACGTTCGGAAGACGGGATTGATCATTCCTTTCGTCCTCGAGTCGTCGGAGGCGAGTAACCAGGTTTACGCGCAAGAGTTGGGCGCCTCTTTTATCGACAAGAACTCGAAGAGCTATCCGCAGGATTTGCGTAAGAAGATCATGCAGCGTTTTGGCTTTGGTGATTTCGTGATCCTGAACCCGCAGACCAAGGAGGAGATCATGCGTATCAAGGACCTGAAGGACCTGCAGCGGAAGATCTTCCGGATCCCCGACGACTCGCTGGTTTATCATCTCTCGCGAAATCATTTCTCCCGTTTCTTCTATTCACGGGCGATGTTCCCGCCCGCCGAGGTGCTGAAACATGTGGACGTGAGCGATTACAAGGATATGGACGAGGCGCGCAAGCTGATCTTCGACCTGATCGTGCAATACCGGCGGATGAAGAACGCGGGCGTGGTCGCCGTTTACAAGAAGGACCGTTTCGACGAGTACAGCAACTTCGCCCGTATTGGCGAGGGCTCGTTGGGCGGAAAAGGGCGTGGCCTGGCTTTCATTGGGGCGATGATCAAGCGCTATCCCCGTTTGGAGCATGAGAACTTCGCGGTCAATATCCCGAAGACGGTCGTGATTTGTACCGATATCTTTGATGAGTTTATGGAACGGAATGAGCTTTATTCCATCGCGCTCAATGATATTGATGACGAGACGATTCTTCGCTATTTCCTGCGTGCCAGCCTGCCCTCCCGGTTGATCGAGGACTTGATGGCCTTTTTCGATGTCGTCAAGGGGCCGATCGCCATCCGTTCGTCCAGTTTGTTGGAGGATTCGCATTACCAGCCTTTCGCCGGGATCTATTCGACCTATATGGTGCCGAAGATCGAGGAGAAGTATGAGATGCTGCGGGTAGTGAGCGATGCGATCAAGGCGGTCTATGCTTCGGTGTTCTATCGTGACAGCAAGGCTTATATGACGGCGACCTCCAACCTGATCGACCAGGAGAAGATGGCGGTGGTGCTCCAGGAGGTGGTGGGCAACCGCTACGAGGATCATTTCTATCCGACGATCTCGGGTGTGGCCCGTTCGTTGAATTTCTACCCGATCGGCAATGAGAAGGCGGAGGATGGAATCGCCAATATCGCGTTGGGCTTGGGTAAATATATCGTAGATGGTGGCTTGACGTTGCGTTTCTCGCCCCGACATCCACACAGTATTTTGCAAATGAGTACGACGGATTTTGCCCTGAAAGAGACGCAGACCCGTTTTTACGCGTTGGACCTGAAGAACACGGCGGAGAATTTCTCCGTAGACGACGCCTTTAACCTCGTCCGCCTCGGCCTGAAGGACGCGGAAAAGGAGGGTTCGCTTAAATATATTGTCTCGACATATGATCCGTACGACCAGATCATCCGGGATGGTTATTATCCGGGTGGGCGGAAGATTCTCTCGTTCGTGAATATCCTTCAGCACGATGTCTTTCCGTTGGCGCAGACGCTCGATCAGTTGTTGCAGATCGGTCAGTCGGAGATGGGACGCCCGGTTGAGATCGAGTTCGCGGTCAATATCGACCAGTCGGATCCGAAGAAGGCGGCCTTCTACCTGTTGCAGATCCGGCCGATCGTGGACAACAAGGAGGTGATGGACGAGGACTTGACGGCCATTGCCGATGAGGAGACCATCTTGCGCTCGACCAGTGTCCTGGGGCATGGCATCATCAATAACGTGCGGGATGTGGTCTACGTCAAGACAGGTGCCTTCAATTCGGCCAACAACCAGGCGATCGCTTACGAGATCGAGAAGATCAACCGAGGTTTTACCGATAAGGAGCAGGGCTACGTGTTGGTGGGCCCGGGCCGATGGGGCAGTAGCGACCCCTGGCTGGGTATTCCGGTCAAGTGGCCGCATATCAGCAACGCGCGGGTGATCGTCGAGTGCGGTTTGGAGAACTACCGGGTCGATCCGAGCCAGGGTACCCATTTCTTCCAGAACCTCACCTCGTTTGGCGTGGGCTATTTCACCATCAATCCTTTCAAGGGCGACGGCCTTTTTGATGAGGCCTGCCTGAACGCGATGCCCGCCGTGACCGAGACGGAATATTTGCGCCACGTCCATTTCGACCATCCGATCGTGATTAAGATGGATGGCAAGCGGAGCCTGGGCGTTGTCATGAAATAGGCCCGTTAGAAAAAGGTAGAAGGAAAAGAGAGCCCCGGAAAAGATTGAGATGGCTTTTCGCTACTCGTTCTTGTTCGGGGCTCTTTTAGTATAATTTCAGTCCCACTGCAGTCGGACTGGAGTTTCCTTCGCATCGGGCTGGAGTTTTCTCCGGGAAGTACTGTAATCCTTTTCGAACAGGACTGGGTGTTTGTTCGGATGAATTATTCAGTGTCTCCTCAGTGTCAGATCTCTCCATTCAGGATCTTCTCCGCCAAGGCCAGCGTCTCGGGCTTGCCGATGTCGATCAGCTTCAGGCCCTCTTGAGGATAGGCCCGAATGTCGGTACGGGCGCAGATCGAGAGGTAAAAGTTGATGATCGAGAATTTGCCGGTCCACTCATCCATGATGTCGAGCAGTTTGGGAGAGATGACGTGGATGCCGCCGAACGCGTATTCCTGATATTGCTTGGGATCGAAGTAGGGGTAAAAGGATTTTACCTCGCCAGTCTCGTTATTGTGCCAGCCACAAAGCTTGTTTTCCTTATTGAATAACAGGTAACGGGCGGTCTTCCGTTGGCTGACTAACAGGGTCGCGGTAGCTCCGCTCTTCAGGTGGTTTTCGTAAAGCTGCCGAAGATCGACGTTGGAGAAGATGTCCACGTTGTGCACCAGGAAGGGCTCGTTGCCCATCAGGAACGGCGTTGCCTTTTTGATGCCACCGCCCGTGTCGAGCAGGTAGTCCCGCTCGTCGGAGATGTGGATCGTCAGGCCGAAATTGTTGTTGGCTTTCAAATAGTCGATAATCTGTTGGCCGAAATGGTGGATGTTGATGACGATCTCATTGAATCCGGCCTCTTTTAGCTTGAGGATGACCAGCTCGAGCATGGTCTTTCCCCCGACCTCCACAAGCGCTTTGGGTTTGTTGTCGGTCAGGGGTTTCAGCCGGGTGCCTAATCCGGCCGCGAATATCATAGCTTTCATAGTGTGGATTTAAATAGTTGTTCGATATTTTGTTCTCTGTGTGTCAAGCTGACCTTCACCCCGAATTTCTGGTGGAGATGTTCAGCCAGGTGCTGGGCCGAGTAGACCGACCGGTGTTGCCCGCCCGTACAGCCGAAGCAGACCATCAGGTTGGTAAAGCCCCGGTCGAGGTAGCGTTTGACCGAGGCGTCGACCAGGTCATAGACGTGCTCCAGGAAGACGGTAATCTCGCCATCCTCCTCGAGGAAGCGGATAACCGGCTCGTCGAGTCCCGTGAAATGGTTGTAACGCTCGTACTTGCCCGGGTTGTTGATGGCCCGGCAGTCGAAGACGAATCCGCCACCGTTGCCGGTTGGGTCGTTCGGGATGCCTTTCTTATAGGCGAAGCTGACGATCTTGACCTCGAGCGTGCGTCGTTGCAGGTCGTCGGAGAATTGTTTCAGCTCAGTCAGTTCCCGTAGCAATCCGCACAGGTAGGGATATTCCGGATAATCCTGCTTGAGCAGTTGCCGCAGGTTCTCGATCGCGAATGGGACACTCTGGATGAAGTGCGGCTTCTTCTCGAAATAGCCCCGGAAACCGTAGGCTCCCAATACCTGCAAAGTCCTGAACAGCACGAAATGGCGCAACTGGCTGAGGAAATATTTCTCGTCGACCGGCATATATTTCCGGAGGGCCTCAATGTAATCCAATAACAATTCCTGTCGCAAGTCTTCCGGATATTTCGCTTTCGCTTGCCAAAGGAAAGAGGCGACATCATAATAAACTGGTCCTTTGCGTCCGCCCTGGAAATCGATGAACCAGGGTTGTCCGTCGCGGATCATGACGTTGCGCGACTGGAAATCACGATACATGAAGGTAGCCGACTGGTTACGTAGCAGCACGTCGCTCATCTTCAGGAAGTCGTCCTCGAGACGGTTCTCCTGGAACTCCATGCCGGTAGCCTTCAGGAAGCAGTATTTGAAATAGTTCAAGTCCCAGAGGATTGAACGCTGATTGAATTCTTCTTGCGGATAGCAATAAGAGAAATCGAATCCGTCGGAACCCATAAACTGGATCTCTGGCAGTTTCGTGATGGTCTGGCGAAGTAACGTTTTCTCGCTCTCATCGAAGACACTGCTTTTCCGTCCCTTCTCGATCGCGTCGAAAAGGAGCGTGTCGCCCAAGTCCTCCTGGAGATAGAAGGATTGGTCGTTCGATTGGGCGTAGACTTCCGGCACGGGCAGTCCCTTTTGCCGGAAATGATCGGCCATATAAATGAAGGCACGGTTTTCCTCTATGGAAGTGCCGCTGACGCCAATCAGGGTTTGTGGGCCATGAAGCCGGAAATAGCGGCGGTTAGAACCCGACGAGGGCAATTCTGTCACCTCTGCCGCCTCGTGGCCGGTGTATGTTCGGTAAAGATTCTTGATCTGTTCTGTTATCATAACTATATATCCAACGTGTCGTATGTTTATCTTTCGTATGATCGCGAAAATAGGGCTTTCGTTTCATTCTGCAAATAGGAAAAGGCGCCGCTTTTGATGAGAAGCGCTGATTATTCTTATGCTTGAGGTCGGGTGATCCGGATCGAGTGATCATGGTCGTCAATCATGGAGGGACGATGAGTGACGATGATGATGGTCTTGCCCGTAGCGAAGGCTTTGAGGCGGGAGATAAGCGTGCGTTCGGTCTCACTGTCGAGAGATGAGGTTGGCTCGTCGAGCAGCAGGAGTCCGCCAGGTCGTAAAAGTCCGCGGGCAATGGCGATCCGTTGAGCTTGTCCTTCACTCAATCCGGCGCCTCGCTCGCCACAAAGGGTGTCAAGACGATCGGGCAGTTGCCAGACAAAGTCGGCGGCCGCGGCATGGAGCGCTTCCGCTAATCGACGGTCATCGGCCTCGGGATCGCCCATCAGCAGATTGTCTCGTATCGTACCGCTCATCAGCGTGTTGCCTTGGGATACATAGATGATGTTACAGCGTGTTTGGGGCGAGGCCGGCAGAGAGCGTGTCGCGTTGTAGACCGTGATATTTCCTTGGTCGGGCCTGAGCAGGGCGAGCATCAGGCGAATCAAGGTACTCTTACCCGCGCCAGTCTCGCCAACGATAGCGGTGAGACTGCCCGGATGGAAATCGTGGGAAAAGCCTCGTGTTATCGGACGGTCGCTGTCGGGATAGGTGAAATCGACAGCCTCCAGTCGGATGCCGACAGCTCCTTCTAACAGGACTGGAGAATCGTCTGCCTCACTTTCCGGTTGAAGACGATATATCTGTTCCAGCCGTTCGATCGAGGCGAGCGCTTGTACAAATACGGGAATTTGACGGGCGAGGTCTACAATGGGTCGTTGTACTTGGGCGACCAATTGGAGGAAAGCGGTCAGCATGCCGAAAGTGACGGCACCACTCCTTAATCCGAAGATGCCCCAAAGGAAGGCGGTAGCGTAGCCAGCGGCGAATCCAGCCTGTACGACCGTATTCGAGAAGAGCGTGTAGTCTGTTCGGCGGGTGACATGTCCCAAAAGTTCCTCTTGCTTGTCCGCCAGGCGATTGATGACATTATCGGTACGTTCAAGTGTCCGTACCAACACACGGTGTTGCAGGTTCTCTTGCATGAGACTCTGGATCTCGCTCTCCGAGGAGCGGATATCGTGGGTCAGGCGGCGTGTCCGTCTGAGGTAGCGTTTACTGGCGACAAGGGCGATCAACATGATTATCGGCAAAAGAACAGCCAGGCGTTGGTCGAGAAGAAGCAAAAAGGTTGAGGCACTTACCAGTTGGATACCTGTGACGAACGCGTCGGGCAGGTTTTTGCAGAGCGCTTCAGTCGTGAGCCGTACATCTTCTTCCAGACGATTCATGACATCGCCCGTATGAAGCCGTTCCCGCCCATCCCAACGGCTGGTCAGGACAGTCGTGAAGAGCTGTTGGCGCAGTCGGTTCTTGAGGCGGGCAACGTTGAGATTACCCAAACGGTTCTCGACTACGGTCAGGACTAATTGGAGTATGAGACTGCCAATCAGCAAGGCAATAGGCCAGGCGATCGAATCGGCCGTCTCGACGGTTACACTATCGACCAATTGTTTGCTCACCCAGACAAACAGGAGAGAGGCACTCACGTAAGCCGTCCCGACAAGAGCTTTTAGCAGGATAGCTTGTCTTGACCCTTTAACGGCTCGCCACACCCAGCGAAGAGTGGTGCTCGTTCTCATTTCGCTTGTCTTTTAAAGATATCTTTAATGACCTGGCCGCTTCCGATGATGAGGTGTGAAGTCGCCTTCTGTGCCATCTCTGCCGGACAGACGGCGGCCAGTCGTTTCCAATAACCCAGTTCCCATTTCAGGGAGAACCATTTTCCACCCAGATAACTTGTTGGCCGTCCTTGCCGGGTCGGGTCATAATGGCCGAAGTTACCACTGTAGATTATCATGTCGAGCGCCTTTTCCGCCTGTTGCGCATAACGATTGGTGTAAAGCGGGCATTCCTCTTTCGGAAGACCAAGTCGCTCGACGGCAATGTAGGCGAACAGTTGCCACGGACGGATGAGGCCGAATGCTTTCAGATCGGCATGTAATTGCTCCTGGTCTATCGTGTCGCGGTACGAGTGAAGAGACAGGCTCCAATCGCAGAGTTGTCGCAGACCAATGCCGCTGCTGATAAAATGATGCCAAGCATGATGAAAGATGTAGAGTACATTGAATTGCGGATGAGGTATCTCGATTTGCGAACCGTTGATCTGGATGCAGGTTGGCTGGGCCTCGTGCAGATAATGAAGGGTCCAAGCTTGGAACCGATTGTTGTATATCGGATTGGCCAGTCGTTCGGCAATGCGGTGCAATTCGATCGACAAGCCTTGATAATGGGCGTGGTAATGCTTCACGCTCTCATGATTTTTAGGATCTTTCCCGTAATGTTGTTCAATAAGTTCCCGGGCCTTCTCAAAATCTTCCGGTCCGATGTAAAGGTCTATATCACCGCATTGCCTCAGGAATGGATTGGAATAGAGTTGGGCTATGCCTTGTCCTTTTAGAAGGATCGGGCGAAGATCGTTCTCTCGTAACAGGCTAACGGTCTCGACTAATTGCCGGTTCAGCCGTTGGTGCGCCTGATGGTTGCATACCAAGAGAGCTTGCAGTTGGGCGATCCGTTGTTGATCGGGCTTTTCCGCTTCCGGCAACTGCGCGATGGCGTTGGCCACCAGGCCGATTACCGTTTGCCTTGTGGCCATGCTCATGATGTTTGCCCAATGGATCGGCTTATCCGAGGACGGCAAGTCTGTCGGCTTGTTCCATAATCCGGCCCGAAGCAGGGCGAGGAATCGTTCTCTTTCCAGGTTCATGCGACGCGGTTTATTCGATGATCCCGTTCTTTTGCCACTCCTCGCAAAGACGGACAACATCCGCCAAGGCGCTTTCCCGGTCAATCTCATAATGGCTTGTGAGCAGATCGGCCAGTTCTTGTTCGGTAAAATCACGTCCTTCGACTGCTCGCCAGAGGAAGGCGGCGCTATCGTTTAACTTGATCATCTTGTTGAAATTGATCTGGTCGAAACCTTCGCCAACGACGATCGCTTCGCCCATGATGTCGCGTAATACAAATCCTTCTTTTATTCTCATATTTATTTTCGATTTGATTGATACTAATTGATTCGGCGATAAATCGCCAGCAGATACCGTCTGCAGGGCAATAGCCATTTCCATAACTTAGCGCCTAACCGTTCAGTGGTGGAATCGCATCGGATGGTTTTCCCTTTGCGGACGACTTGAATGACTTGTCCCATAATATCGTCCATGGCGCATTGTTCCGTGCCACGGATATTGCCATCACCCATAAGAGTGACTTGATTCCCTTTAATGGCGTAGATCCTATGGATGACGTAGTGCCTTTCGCCAAGATCTGCCAATACGATGTCGCCAACTTGTGCCGGTCGGTTTTGCCGGCTAAGAACGACACTATCCCGATCGCCCGTGATGAAAGGCAACATGCTGTTACCTCGTGCTCGAAGCGTGACACTTTTTCCTTGATCGAGCAGGCGGATTACCTCTGGAATAAGGATCTCGTTGGCGATGTTTACTTTTCGCATGATTCCTTAGTTTATCCGGACCGCCGTGGCGCAGACCTTGGCGGCTTCGGGGTTTGGTAAGCAGTTCATGACCCAGCAGGGCACATGGGCGATCAGGGCGGAAAGAGTCGCGTGCCGTTCACTGTCCAATCGTTTGTCGCCAGGCATCCGTGAGCAACTCGTCGATAATGAGGCGTAGGCCTCGATTGGGTTGAGTCGTTGCGCCTGATTCTCCAATGCTCGCCGGATACGGATAATGCCTCCCAACGGGACAGCCTCGTTTCGATAACAGGGTGTCTTGCCGCTCCAAGGCGTGCCATAAGCCATGGCGATGCCTTCTTGCGTAAGACGAATGACCGGATTATCGTCATTCAGGAGGGTTGTTCCTTCTATATTCTCCAACCAGAGCCGGCTGTGTGTGCTCTTTCCCGTGCCGCTTTTACCAAGAAAGAGATATGCTTTTCCCTGATTGATTACCGCGGAGGCGTGTGTCAGCAGGGTATTCTTGTCGAGGGTAAACAACATGAAACAGGTCATTAAGGCGTTGTTCAGGAACAGCGCTTGAAGAGATGGTCTGTCGGTAAAGGCTAAAAGAGCCTCTCGTTTCTCGAAGTCTACCAGCAATTGCCCTGTTGGTTCACCTTCTTGATATGATGAAAACTCGATGAGGTATCTTTTATCTTTCAGGAAGACATTCATGACCAAATCGCCCGGTGCCGGATGATCTGCGTGATAAATCAACTGGAAATCCTGGATGGAAAAGGTTTCTGGAGTAGCTTTCAGGCAAAACGTCCTGTTCTCTCCCGGTTCGCTAAGGAATGGCTCATAATTCTGGAGCTGTCGCCATAGTGGATTCTTTTCCGCCATTTCCAGGCTAAAGGTATGACCGGCGACGGTGTAATGTTGTTGTCTCATTTATCGTTTAACTCTCTTGTCTTAAATCTTGGTCGTGAAGATGTCTCTCTTTTGAAGGAGAGAATCATCTTCACGCGAAAATAGGATATTGGCTACGATTAATCGTAAGGGGACAAGCTTTTTTCAGAACTATTATGGAATACTAGAGAAATATGGAACGAACCTGTCGCCAGCGAGGAGATCAGGTACGAGAGTGTCGTGAGCATAAGCAGGATTTCCACGAATGTATCCCAGCCAAATAGGGTCAGGATGATCCCGGTCAGGGAACCGATGATACTTGATCCCGCATAATAAGAGAGCCAGTAAATGCTTGTGGCGCTGCTCTTGGAGCGTGAGGCATTGACGGAAACAATCCGGCTGGCAATGGTATGCGTACTGAAGAAGGCGAATGTCAGTATTCCCAGTCCGGCGATCAAGGCCCAAAGGCGAGGGATAAGCAGCATCGACAGGCCCGCGCCCAACAGGATCAAGGAATAGCGTAACAACCGCTCCGGTCTATGCTTGTCCGAAAGCTTGCCCACGATGATCGATCCGGCTACGCCCGTGAGATACATGACAAAAATCATGGCTATCATCTGGTGTGGCAGGCCATAACGTGGCGACTCCAATTGGATGGAGATGTAGTTGTAGACACTGACGAATACGCCCATGGCCAGTGCGGCGATGAGATACATTCCAATGAACAACCGTTTGCTGAGCAGATCCTTCATTTGCTGGAGTTTCTCCTTGATGGAAATGCTGTTTTGAGAAACTTGGCTGGAGGCCGGTATTTTCCAATAAAAGAGGAAACCGAGCAGAAGACTGGTTATTCCGATAGCCCATACGGCTTGTTGCCAGCCGCCCCATCCGGCGAGCAGTGAACCGGCGACTCGCCCGGTCATGCCTCCGATCGTGTTGCCGCTGAGGTATAAGCTGATCGCCAATCCGATCTTTCCCGGTTCGATCTCGTCGGATAGATAGGCCAGCGCTACCGCTGATACGCCCGACAAGGCAATACCTTTCAGGAAATTAAGCAGGATCAAAAGAACGAAATGGCTCATGAAGGCAGAGGTGATAGTCAGCAGGGCCGACAAGACCAGGGAGAGGCTCATCAGTCTTTCCCGTTTAAACGTATCGGCCTTGAACGCGAACAGGAACAAGCCTGTCGCCATTCCGATCGTCGATGCGGAAACCGCTAAACTGCCTGTCGCGAGCGAGACTCCAAAACTTGCTTGAAGCTCACTGAGCATTGGTTGGAACAAATAGAGTTGGGCGAAAACCGATAGTCCCGATATCAACATGCAATTCCGGATAATGCGGAATCGCTTTTCCTTATGCTCATTCGTATTGTATCTCATCCTTATTGGGGTATTTATGACGATTTATACTGCGAAAATAGGGAGGAGAAAGCTCGGAATCGTTATCTGAAAAACGCTTTTATTCGACAATGCTTATCGGTATTATCGATAAGCGTGGGTATTATCCTGCTTGGAATCAAAACGTCTATTGGGACATAGAGCTCTTAAATCCGGTACATTACGCAAGGACCGGCGCATTTGTATTTCTCAAAAAGCTTGGCTTTTTCCTCACGACTGCCTTTCTTGAGGAAAGTGATGATTGGCGCCTCGTCGCCTGTCTTTTCGTAGTCGTAAATCTTATAGGAGGGAATGACGTAAACAGTTTCAGGGCCATTGTCGGACCATCCGAACCCGAAAACGTAAAAGAGGCACTTGACCGGGTATCGGGAATATTCCCGGACGTAAGTCTCATATTTCTCGATGTCCTCCAGTTTCAGGAAAAAGTCGGCCTCTTTGCTTTTCCATTTGCATTCGATGGCGATGATCTCTCCCAAATTGTAGAAAGGCCGGTTTTGATCGGACAGGCATTCCAGCAACAGGTCTGGAGCGGATGATGACAAGGGGCTGTAGCCGTCAATGTATTTGTCGCCACGCCATTCAAGCAGTTTCCAGAATGGTTTCCCTTTACCAGGATGGATCTTCTGGATATTTGAATTCCGGACGACCCATTCCTCGAACCGGTCACCATAATATTTGTGCTTGCTTCTCGTCTTGCAGTATTTGAACGCGTCCTTGATTTCACCAATGATCCTGTCCAGTATTTCCATGGCCTTTTTTCTTTTTGTTCTGTTCGCAAAAATTGGAAAATTAATCGGGACCGTTTTTATCGTTTATTATAAAATGTGTCAAAATAGGACCTTTTTAGGTTCTGGGTCCTTTATTTTAATATGACTCATTGTTATAAAATGGCCTTTTCTGTTGTCATATTGAAGGAATATGGCCTGTTTTGATAACTCGTCTTTTGAGGAAAAAAGTCCGAAAAGAAGAAATTTTACCCTATTTCAGGAGGCTATTCTCGTTTTGTCCGAAGAAAATCATGATTTATTCCGAAAGAAACTCACGTTTTATTCGAAGAAAAATAAATTCTGTCCGAAGATAAAAAATGATATGTACGTACCTGATGGCCGACGCGACCGTATGTGTGAGCGTATGTGGCCGTATGTATGGGCTGATACGTCCGGTTGTCTCCTTAACGACGGCCTGTTTGGCCTGATTTTTACCTTTTTTGAGCTCTTTTTTGCTATCGATTACAGGATGTTCTTGAATTGATAGATTGATAGGATGTCTGCTTTATCTTTGCTCTTTTGATGAAGGAATTATGCGCCGACTGGTCGTTTTGAAAGCTAAATTATGAATTTTCTAACAATAGTGAATGTCTGAACTTCGTCAGGATCGCGTATTCCCATTTGCCTCGTATCGTGGTCCGAAATAGCGCGAGGAAACAGGAGGTATTTTGACAAAATGAAAGTTAGCCTTTAAAATTACATTTTGTCATTCGAGTTTTCATTTTGTTGTAACCTTACTCGGGCTATATATAAAACCACCGGAAAAGACATAAAAAAAGCAGTTACCTTTGGAAGTAACTGCTTTGTTGTCAGTGGTGCCACCAGGAATCGAACCGGGGACACAAGGATTTTCAGTCCTTTGCT
>CHCFR05602__coassemble_284_pt1 | contig 35076 bp, 30 predicted proteins | sample CHCFR05602__metabat2_low_PE_046 | metagenome-assembled genome bin CHCFR05602 | reverse complement strand
GCCTCTCCGAACGCAAAAATGGCCCGGAGAAAAGTTCTCCAGCCTCTCCGAACGCAAAAATGGCCCGGAGAAAAGTTCTCCAGCCTCTCCGAACGCGAAAAGAGGCCGGAGAAAAGTTCTCTAGCCTCTCCGAACGTAAAAATGGCCCGGAGAAAAGTTCTCCACTATAGCGGACGTACCGGGGGTACGTCCCTACCGTAAGGACGACCATACGGTGGGGCGATCATACGGCGATGATAATGATGATATATAAACAATTTAAATTAAACTATTCCCGATCCCACCGATCCCGGCCAGGATGGCGATGACGGCACTCCGGAAGGGGTGTTTTGGGACATAAAAATGGCGGTGTGTCAAAATTGCGGTAAAGCACGCTGAGGGCACGTTCATTCTTGTTTAAATCCGCGTCCTCCGCGTTCCTTTTACCGTTTTGACACACCGCCATGTTTCTTATCGATCCGCCGGATAGGTGATACCCAGTTGCTGCCGGATCTCATCGATGATCTCGATTGTGGTAAGGGAATTGGCGTGGCTGTTGATTTCCGATTGCCTTTTGCCTGCCTCGATCAGGTCGATAAATTCCGCTATCTCGTAGTAATACTCGTCGTTGGGTGTCGGTACGCTCAAGTCTTCCGGTTCCGCTTCGGGACCTCGTCCCATGGCGGGTGCCAGTCGTGGCGTGAAGGTCACCTGCCGGATGATGTTGATCCGGTCGAGCGTGAGGTTACCCTCTTCGCCTTGGATCTCGGTCGGCAGGGATGAGTTGGCGATCTTCGAGTAGAGCGTTGTCGCGTTCATGCCCGGATAGGTGAAGTTGACCGCCCCTTGTCCGTCGGCCCCGCTCGAGAGCACGATACCCGAGGCGTCGATCTTCTCCGGCTTGCCGAACAGGACCACCATCGGATAGATCGTGTAGATGCCGATGTCCATCATCGCTCCGTTCGACAACTCAGGCCGGAAAGCGTTCAGGACGATCCCCTCCTTGAACTTGTCGTAGCGCGAGGAGTATTGGCAGTAGCAGGAGAAATAACGACGAATCGTCCCCAGCCGGTTCAGGGCGGCGCGGGCCGCCTTGAAATTGGGCGTCAGGGTCGGTTTCATCGCCTCCATCAATGTCACGCCATAACGCTCGCTTGCCTCGATCATCGCCCGCACCTCCTTGGCGTTCGAGGCGAAAGGCTTCTCGCACAGGACGTGTTTCCCACGGCTCATGCAGAGGATGCTCTGCTCGGCGTGCAGGAAGTTGGGCGATGCGATATAGACCGCGTCGATCAACGGACTTTCGGCCATGGCCTCGAGCGATGTGAAGGTATGGGGAATCTGGTGCTTGGCGGCGAACTCATCCGCCCGTTCCTGAGTGCGTGAGTAGACCGCCGCCAGCTCGAATCGCTCGTCCTGGCGTGCGCCGGCGATCACCCAGTCGGTGATGAAGTTGGTGCCGACGACGCCAAATCTCACCTTGCCGTTTCTCATTTGCGGAAGGGCGCCTTGACCACCAGCGCCTTGAGGCTCTTGTTACGTACCTTGATATAGATCTCGCTGCCAACCTTCGAGAACGGGGTCTTCACGTAGCCCATACCGATACCTTTCTTCAGGACAGGCGACATGGTTCCAGAGGTCACTACGCCGATCACGTTGCCCTCGGCGTCCGCGATCTCATAGCCGTGGCGAGGAATACCCTTGTCTTGCAGCTCGAATGCGCACAACTTACGCTCGACGCCCTCTTTCTTCTGGCGCTCAAGCTCTGCGCGGTTGGTGAATTCCTTGCCATCAACAAACTTGGTGATCCAGCCCAAGCCAGCCTCGATAGGCGAGGTGGTATCGTCAAGATCATTGCCATAGAGGCAGAAGCCCATCTCAAGACGCAGTGTGTCGCGAGCGCCCAATCCGATCGGCTTGATACCCTCGGGCTTGCCGGCCTCGAAGATAGCGTTCCAGATCGTCATTGCGTCGCTCGGGTAGAAATAAAGCTCAAAACCACCGGCTCCGGTATAGCCCGTGTTGGAGATGATGACGTTCTTGCAACCGGCGAACTCGCCTGTCGTGAACGCGTAATAGGGAATAGCGGAGAGATCAACCGGTGTGAGGCGTTGCAAGACCTCGATCGCTTTCGGTCCCTGGATGGCGAGCTGTGCCATGCGGTCGGAGGCATTCTCAAGTTCGGCACCTACCGTGTTATGGCTGACGCACCATTCCCAGTCCTTGTCGATGTTGGCGGCGTTGACTACCAACATATATTTTTCCGGCTCGTAGTAATAGACCAGCAGATCGTCGACGATGCCGCCCTTCTCGTTAGGGAAGCAGGTATATTGCGCCTTGCCGATCGTCAGCTTGGAGGCGTCGTTGGAGGTGACGGATTGGATGAATGCCAAGGCGTTCGGTCCCTTGACCCAGAACTCACCCATGTGTGAGACATCGAATACGCCGACGCCATTGACGACGGTCATGTGTTCATCGATAATGCCAGAGTACTCGATTGGCATATTATAACCCGCGAATTCATGCATTTTCGCACCTAACGCAATGTGCGTCTCGGTAAACGGAGTTGTTTTCATGTGCTTTGTAATTTAAGATTTATGAGCGGTTAGCTCTATGATTTTAATAATAGTTTCCATGCTCTTTTCCAGTGACGGTATGGGCAAGAACTCATAACGCCCGTGGAAATTGAGGCCGCCCGCGAACAGGTTCGGGCAAGGCAGGCCCATGAAGGAGAGCCGTGCACCGTCCGTGCCGCCCCGGATAGGCTTGACGAGCGGTTTGACGCCGACTTGTGTCATGGCCTCGAAAGCCAGGTCGACCACCTCCTTTTTCGGTTCGACGACCGATTTCATATTATAATATTGATCCTTGATCTCCAAGGTCACGCTGTCCGGATAACGATTGTTCATGTCATCGGTTAAGATAGCGAACAACGCTTTACGAGCCTCGAATTTTCCACGGTCGTGGTCGCGGACGATGTAGGTGAGTGTCGCCTCCTCGACCGATCCGGTCATGCCGGTCAGGTGGAAGAAGCCCTCATAGCCGGAGGTATGTTCCGGTCGCTCGGTAGCGGGCAGTCGCATGGCGAACTCGGCGGCGAGCAGGGCGGCATTGCGCATCTTGTCTTTAGCGTAACCGGGATGAACGTTCAGTCCCTTGAAAGATACCCGTACGGCAGCGGCATTGAAGTTCTCATACTCCAGCTCGCCAATCTGGCCGCCGTCGATCGTATAACCCCATTCGCAACCGAATTTCTTCACGTCGAAATGGTCGGCGCCTTCGCCGATCTCCTCGTCAGGCGTGAAAGCGATCCGTATCTTGCCGTGCTTGATCTCCGGATGCGCCTTCAGATGGGCAACGGCAGAGATAATGGCGGCTACACCCGCCTTATCATCAGCACCCAGGAGAGTCTTGCCGTTGGTGACGATGATCTCTTGTCCGACGTAATCCAGCAGCTCGGGGAATTTCTCGGGAGAGAGGATGATTTGCTCCTCCTCGTTGAGGGTGATATCGCCGCCCTCGTATTTCACGATGCGTGGTGTAACCTCCTTTCCCGACATATCCGGACTGGTATCCAGGTGAGCGATAAATCCAATCGTTGGAATCGGGTCTGTCGTGTTGGCCGGCAAGGTTGCCATTACATAGCAATTCTCGTCCAATGAGATCTCCTCAAGGCCGATCTCTTGAAGCTCCTTGACTAGTGCATCGGCGAAAACACGTTGACCGGGCGTACTTGGTGTCACACCAGTCGTCTCATCCGATTGGGTATCGAAAGTCACATATTTTAAAAAACGTTCCAGCAAAGTCTTATCCATATCATTTTGTTATTTTATTCGTGCCCTAAAAGTAGCTAAAGGTGGGCAAATCACAAAAAAATAGCGAGACAAATTGCCTCGCTATCTATGATTATCCCTCAATGTCTTTTGCCTTTAGAAACAGCTGGAGCCGTCGAAACAGTGCGTGCAGACTTTGCATTTCGGAAGTCCGATCGCCTCGACAAGGGTCTCGAGCGTATTGAATTTCAAGGAGGTCAAACCAAAGCGGTCGGCGATGATCTGTACCATCCGTTTATATTCCGGAGAATCGGTTGTCGCGTACTTGTCGAGATTCTTGTTCTCGTCGCCTTCCAACTCCTTAATGATGCGGCGGGTAATCAACTCCAGGTCGCTCTTTGATGAGGTGAAGCCGATGAACGGGCAACCATAAATCAAGGGCGGACAGGCGATACGCATGTGTACCTCCTTTGCGCCGTAATCATAAAGGATCTTGACGTTATCTCTTAATTGGGTACCGCGTACGATGGAATCGTCGCAGAACAGGATTCGCTTGCCTTCCAGCATTGCCCGGTTGGGGATCAGCTTCATCTTGGCTACGAGCGAGCGCATCTCTTGGTTCTCAGGGGTGAAGCTTCTGGGCCAGGTCGGCGTATATTTGGCGATCGCACGGTGATAGGGAACTCCTTTACCCTCTGCGTATCCTAAGGCCATACCAACGCCTGAGTCCGGAATACCGCAAGCGCAATCGACCTCTGAGTCGTCTTTCTTGCCCATCTTGTAACCGCTCAAGAAACGGACCTCCTCAACGTTACGCCCTTCGTAACATGAGACTGGGAAGCCATAGTAAACCCATAAAAAAGAGCAGATCTGCATTCCCTCGTTAGGTTTGCGCATCTGCTCCATTCCATCAGCCCGCAATCGGATGATCTCACCCGGGCCCACATATTTCTCGATCTCATAATCCAGGTTAGGCAGGCTGCTCGACTCGCTGGTAGCCGCATAAGCACCCTCTTTCTTGCCGATAATGATTGGTGTGCGTCCCCACTTGTCGCGAGCGACAATGATACCGTCTTCTGTCAGAAGAAGCATTGAGCAAGAGCCCTTCACCTTGTTATAGACATTCTCGATTCCCTCAACGAAGTTTTTCCCTTGTATAATCAGCATGGCGATCAACTCGGTCTGGTTTGTCTTGCCGGAGCTGACTTCAGCGAAGTGCATGTTGGCAGCGAGCAGTTCCCTTTCCAGTTCCTTCATGTTCACGATCTTGGCGACCGTGACAATCGCGAATTTTCCGAGGTGAGAGTTGATGACAATCGGCTGGGCATCCGTGTCGCTGATGATGCCGATGCCGGCGTTACCCTTGAATTTGGGGAGTGAGGATTCAAATTTAGAGCGGAAATATGAATTTTCCAGATTGTGGATAGAGCGCATAAATCCGTTTTCACCATCATACGTGGCCATACCGCCACGGCGCGTCCCGAGATGGGAATTGTAGTCTGTACCGTAAAATAGATCCGTTACGCAAGCTTGCTTAGAAATCGTCCCGAAAAAACCACCCATTTGTTCTCGTCTTTAATTATACATTATGTGGGCGCGAAGGTATGAAAAAAATGAACATGCTTTCTTGATTCTGGCGGGGAATGCGTGAGGACATTTTTTAACATATTTGTAAGATGATGATTATAAAAAGATTGTTCCCTAATTTTTGATCTATTTCATGAAAAAGCTTGGCGTGTAAAAGAAAATTCCTACCTTTGCGCTCGGGTAAGTCCTACACGGCAAGCTCCCTCGGAATCCCCCAGGGCTTGACCGCAGCAAGGGTACTTGGTTGTAGCGGCGCGATGTAGTAAGCTTACCCACCTGCCTCTTTAGCTCAGTTGGCCAGAGCACGTGATTTGTAATCTCGGGGTCGTTGGTTCGAATCCGACAAGAGGCTCAGATAAAGGACAGGAAGGAAGCGATGGCTTCCTTTTTTTTTGCCCTGATTGTTTCCCGTACGCGAATAATACACTATTTTTGTCGCCGGAAAAGATTAATATTTAACAAAATGGGAGAGGACAAAAGCTTTCTTTTGAGAGGAGCCATGAACTATGGCTTCGTGATGGGGATTTATTGGGTCATAAAATATGTTTTCTTCATTCTTGGTTTTTCCCATCCGACCGCTAATATTGTCTATTGGAGCCTTTCTTGCCTTGTTCCTTACATCGCTTATAAGATGACCCGGAGATATCGGGAGAATATTGGCGGTAAGCTGGGTTTTTTCCATGCGTGGCAGTTTGGTGTGCTGCTTTACTTCTTCGCCGCGATCCTGGTTTCATTGGAACATTACCTGTTTTATCGTTTTGTCGCTCCGCCCGACCTGTTGGTGAAGACGGTCAGCGATATGGAAGAGGCTCTGAAGGCGAGTGGGGCGAGCCAAACCCTGCTCGACGCGATCAAGGAGATTCATGTGACACCGATCCAAATGGCTATCCAAGGCATATTCAATAACGTATTATATGGAATAATTCTCTCAATCCCTGTCGCTCTTTTGGCTCGAGGCGAGTCATCGGACATGATGGGCGGTGAGCGGGTTTAATCGGTTTAAGAGCTAATCATATTATGGATATATCAGTCGTTATTCCTTTGTATAATGAGGCGGAATCGCTGCCCGAGCTTTTCGAGTGGATCGAGCGGGTGATGCATGAGCACCATTTCAGTCACGAGGTGATTTTTATTAACGATGGCAGCACGGACAATTCGTGGGAGGTCATAGAACAGTTGAAACAGCAGGCGCCGGATGTGGTGCGGGCGGTTAAGTTCCGCCGTAATTACGGAAAATCGCCTGGTCTGAACTGTGGGTTCCAGCGTGCGAAGGGTGATGTGGTCATCACGATGGACGCCGATTTGCAAGATAGTCCGGACGAGATCCCCGAACTGTATCGCATGATCATGGAAGATGGTTACGACCTTGTTTCTGGTTGGAAGAAAAAGCGGTATGATCCGCTCTCGAAGACGATCCCGACGAAATTGTTCAACGCTACGGCCCGCCGTTTCTCGGGTATCCATAACCTGCACGACTTCAATTGCGGGTTGAAGGCCTATAAGAATATTGTCATCAAGAATATCGAGATCTATAACGATATGCACCGTTATATTCCCTATCTGGCAAAGATCGCCGGGTTCTCGAAGATTGGCGAGAAGGTGGTTCATCACCAGGCCCGTAAGTATGGGAAGACCAAGTTCGGTCTTGATCGTTTCGTGAACGGTTATCTCGACTTGATTACACTGTGGTTTACCTCCAAGTTTGGTAAGAAGCCGATGCACTTCTTCGGGTTGTGGGGCAGTGTCATGTTCTTCATTGGCTTTATCGCGCTGTGCATTGTCCTGGGGATGAAGTTGGTGTCGATCATTGAGGGGAATTTGAGACCGTTGGTCACCAATTCGCCCTATTTCTACGTGTCGCTGACGGCCATGATCATGGGTACGCAGATGTTCCTGGCCGGTTTTATCGGCGAGTTGATCTCGCGCGACTCACCCAATCGTAACAAATATAAAATAGAGACAGAGTTATGAATTTCCTGGAACTGACAAAAAGACGTTGTTCCGTCCGTAAATATGCCTCGCGGCCTGTCGAGACGGAGAAGCTGGATTATATCCTGGAGGCGGCACGCATGGCCCCTTCCGCCGTGAATTATCAACCTTGGTGTTTTTTAGTGATTAAGAGCGATAAGGGGCGTGAAAAGATCCAGGCCTGTTATCCTCGCGAGTGGTTCAAGCAGGCGCCCTGCTACATCGTGGTTTGCGGGGATCACGCCCAGTCGTGGAAACGGGCCGACGGAAAGGATCATATGGATATCGATGCGGCGATCGCGGCGGAGCATATCTGCCTGGCGGCGGCCGAGCAGGGCTTGGGTTCTTGCTGGGTTTGCAATTTTGATGTCGCTCTTTGCCGTCAACAGTTCGGTTTGCCACCGACGGTTGAGCCTGTTGTTCTGATTCCAGTGGGTTATCCTGAGGATGAGGCTCTCTTCGAGGCGACACCGAAACACCGGAAAGAGTTTGTGGATATTGTTAAGATCGAAACTTTCTGACCGGATGTTGTACGTTGAGATGGTTTTGCTCGCCATTGGGTTGGCGATGGATAGCCTGGCGGTCTCGGTGACGGGTGGCGCTCTTGCCCAACAACGTTGCGGATTCTATAAGGTCTTTAAGGTGGCGAGCGTGATGGCGCTCTTTCAGGCGGGAATGACGTTGATCGGCTTTTTCGCGGGTAAGGGGTTCGAGCGTTACATTGAGGCGTTCGACCATTGGGTGGCTTTCGCGCTCCTGCTTTATCTTGGAGGTAAGATGATTTACGACAGCATGCATGATGAGGAGGAGGAATGCCGCTTCGATATCTTCCGCTGGCGGACGCTTTGCGGTCTTGGGGTGGCGACAAGCATCGACGCGCTGGCCGTGGGCATCTCGCTGGCCATCATCAAGGCCCCTATCGTCATCCAGACGGTGATCATCGGGCTGGTGACCTTCGCTTTCGCCGCCTTCGGGGTCTTCTTCGGCAACCGGGTTGGGGGCCGGATCAACCTGAAACTCGATTTGATCGGCGGTATTATCCTGATCGGGATCGGCACGAGGATCCTGATCGAGCATCTTTTCTTCAGTTAATCTTTATTATTGGCTCGTTATGCGCGCTGCTTTCCTTATTAAATGTGTCTTGCTGATTGTCGGGGGGTGCTCCCTGGCCGCCTGCTCGGGCGGAAAACGTTATTATGAGTCGGTCGGCTCCATCTTCCATACCCGTTATTCGATCAAGTATGAGGCTGATGAGGCGAAAGATAGCCTCATTCTCGCGGAGTTGGCGCGGTTCGATCTCTCCCTTAATCCATTTAATCCGAATTCGGTTATCGCGAAAGTCAATCGAAACGAGCCGGTGGAGGTTGATCCCTGGTTTCGCGAGGTTTTCTTGAGGGCGATGGAGGTCTCGGCCGTATCGGAAGGCGCTTACGACATCACTTGCGCTCCGCTCGTCAACCTTTGGGGGTTTGGCTTCAGCCGGATGGATAGCGTGACGCCTGCCGTGATCGACAGCCTTCGCTCGTTTGTCGGTTATCAAAAGGTCCGGTTGGTTGGCAACCAAGTCGAGAAGGATGATCCGCGGGTCCAGCTCAACTGCTCGTCGATCGCGAAGGGCTATGCGTGCGACGTGATCGCCCAACTGCTCGAGCGTGAGGGCGTCCGGAACTACATGATAGAGATTGGCGGCGAGGTGACGCTCCGTGGTGTCAATCCCGCGGGGCAAGGCTGGCGTGTAGGAATCAATAAGCCCAACCCAGATACGACCGGCATCGCCCGTGATAACGGAATTGAGGAGGTCGTTCAGCTCAACCGGAAGGGCGGCATCGCCACCTCGGGCGATTACAGGAACTTTTACATCAAGGATGGCAAGAAATACGCGCATACGATCAATCCCCTGACCGGCTATCCGGCGGGTCAAAATATCTTGAGCGCGACAATCGTGGCTGATGATTGTATGACCGCCGACGCCTATGCCACCACCTTTATGGTCGTCGGCCTTGATCGGGCAAGGGAAATCGCCCGCCAGGTCGGCACGATCGACTATTTCATCATCTATTCCGACAGTCTGGGCCACCAGCGAGTGGCCTATTCCGAGGGCATGACGCGCTACCTGCCCAACCGACAGGCCTTGTCGATCCTAGAGAACCCCTAGCCGGATCTCAGGATGCGCTTTGGATTTCGTCGGAAATGGCTTTCCCGGGTCTGAAAATGGCTTCCGATCACTTCGGAAATGGCTTTCCCGGGTCTGAAAATGGCTTCCGATCGCTTCGGAAATGGTTTTCCCGGGTCTGAAAATGGCTTCCGATCGCTTCGGAAATGGTTTTCCCGGGTCTGAAAATGATTTTCGATCACTTCGGAAATGGTTTTCCCGGGTCTGAAAACGGTTTTCGGTCATTTATTATTGAAAAAAATGATACTGAATGATTTTTTATTGAAAAACTCTTGTGTAATTCAAAAAAAGATTTTTAAATTGCGACCATTATCAAACCTTAATAATTTATTTGTTTTATGTCTGAAATTGTTACGATTAAATCTTTAGGTTTTAAGAAGTTGAATAATTATGAGTTCAACTATTTTTCCGAGCGCTTTTTAGAGCTTATCAATGAAGCGACACCTGAAAAATTGCATGTTTCATCAACTTTAGTGAGTAATTATTCCGATAACGTAGATAAGTTGCGGGATATTTGTGTCCAAAGTAGGATCTCCAATGAGACGGCCCATATCTCGGAGATTAAAAAGGAAACCCAATCTCTCGTAGTTTATTTCTTTAACTGTTTGCGAAGTGAGCGACAATCGCCGATAGCCTCACGTAAAAGTGCCGCTACGAGCGCTTTTAACGCCTTGAAGCCTTATATGGGACTTTATAATTTACCACAAAGGCAGCAGGTGCAGGCTTTGCGTGGCCTCGCGACGGATATGAGGAAGCCGACTATTTCTGAATATCTTACCACATTAGGTCTTAACGACCTGATCGAATCCATCGCTGATGTCGCCGAGCGTTTCGCTGCCTTGCTTGAGCAACGTTCGACGAACATGGCCGCTAATAATTTGGGTTCGGCCCAGCCTTTGCGGGAGGTCATGACTGGTCAATATCGATATATTGCGACTATCGCTTTCGCCTATAGCGTTTCCATGCCAAGCGAGGAGCTTTCCACCTTTGTCGATTCGGTCAATCGCCTGATTGACGACATGAACAAGTCTTATAATTTGCGGATGGGAAAGAGCCAGGAGAAGGATGACGAGGGCCACATCATCCCCGACCCTGAGCAGCCGGATGATCCCACCCAGCCAGAAGAGCCATCTGGCGAAGAGGGGAATGGTGGCACGCCGGAGGAAATCTGATCGGATCTCCTCCATAAGATATGGAACGGGCATCCGGGGGCCTGTCGCGCTCGCGAGTTGTCTGTTCCGGTTTGATTTTAGCGTCTAAAAAGGGGGATGAAGACGGTCGGTTGCCGTTCTCATCCCCCTTTCCTTATCCTTGAGGCTTCCCTGGCCGGGCTCAGAAGGATCTCAATTCTCGATAGAGCCGTTGGACGGGCAGTCCCATGACATTATAGAAGCTGCCGTTGATCGATTCCACGCCAATGTAACCGATCCATTCCTGTATGCCGTAAGCCCCCGCCTTGTCGTAAGGCTTGAACTCTTCCAGGTAATAGTGTATCTCCGCCTCCGTGAGGTTGGAGAAGGTGACATCCGTGACGACCGAGAAGCTCACCTGCTTCCTTTTGGAGGTGAGGCTGACACCCGTGATGACCTGGTGCGTATGTCCCGACAGGGCGCGCAGCATGTCGAACGCCTCGTTTTCCGATTCTGGCTTGCCCAGGACCTGGTTGTCGTTCCAGACGATTGTGTCGGCCGTGATCAGCAATTCGTCGTCGGCCAGCGTGGAGAGGTAGGCTTCCGCCTTCTTCTTCGACAGATACTTAGGGATCTCCGTCGCCTCCAGCTCTTCGGGATAAGTCTCGTCGATGTCCCCGATCACCCGGACGGTGAACGGCAGGTTGAGACCGGCCAAGAGCTCCTTGCGTCTTGGTGAATTCGACGCCAATACCAATTTATACTCATCTTTCATCATAGTGCATTTCATTAAATCCAACAATCCGTGCCTGGCGTCACCAGCCGAAAGCCTCCTCACCAAACCAATCGCCCTGGGCGCGCATCGTCTGCTCGATCACGTCGCGCGCGACACCACATCCCCCCTCGCGGGAAGAGATATAACCCGCGATCGCCTTGATCTCAGGAGCCGCGTCGGCCGGCGCCACGGGCAATCCGACCCGCGTCATCACCTCGTAATCGGGGATGTCGTCGCCCGCGTAGAGGATCGCCTCCGACTTCAGGCCTGTCTTCGCCATGAAATCCTCGAGATCGTGGATCTTCACGGCGCTTCTCATGTAGATGTGTTTCACGCCCAGTCGCTCGAAGCGGATTTTTACCGCCTCGGTATAGCCTCCGGTGATGATGGCCACCTCGTAGCCCTTCTTGACAGCCAGCTGCAAGGCATAACCATCCTTGATATTCACGGTGCGCATGGGGTCGCCATTGGGATGCAAGGGGATGACCTCACGCGAGAGAACACCATCGACATCGAAGACGAAGGCGCGTATCTTCCTTAAATCATAATTGATCGTACTCATTTGTTGGCCTCCTTATATATACTCCGGCTCAATGTCTCGTAGAGCGCCTTCAGTTCGGGCATCTTGTCGAGCATTGCCAGGTGTTTGTTGATCACGTTCTCGTCGTAGCGGATCGCCGGTCCGGTTTGCGCCTCCCGTGGCGTAAGGCGGTGTACCTTCGCCGCGGTCTCGTCGATCAGCGGGAGCAGGACCTCGAACGGGATCCCTTCTTCACGCAAGATATCATCCGCCAAGGCATAGATGTGGTTGACGAAGTTGCAAGCGAACACGGCCGCGAGGTGCAAATGGCACCGTTTCTCGGATGGCAGGAAACGAACATCCCGCGAGACGGCCCGGGTGAGCTGTTCAAGGATCGCATTGTCCTCCTCGAGGTTCGCCTCCAGGAAGAAAGGGACGTTATCCAGGTTGACCCGACGGCTCTTGCTGAAAGTTTGCAGCGGGTAGATGACACCCCGGCGTGTGGTGAAAGGCTCGAAAACGGAAAGCGGCATACTGCCGGCCGTATGAACCCAAAGCCCGTTGTTTTTCGGAAGTCTCGAGGCGACCGCCTCCAGCGCTGAATCTTTCAGGGAGAAGAGATAGAGGTCCGCGTCGTTGACGATCTCCTCTGTCGAGGTGGTCCATGCGCAACCGAGCTGTTCCGCCAGCGCTTTCGCGTTCGCTTCGGTCCGGCTGAAAACCTGCTCAACCGGGATGCCCGCCTCTTTCCAGGCGAGTGTCAGGTTGGTTGCCAGGTTACCCGAGCCGATACAGACGATCTTCATGCTTTTCCCTCCTCGTCGCTATCCGGTTCCGGCATGGTAAACCGGTCGATATGTACCTTTTCCCATTGCAGACGTGACTCGTCGAACGGTTTGCGCTCTTGTGCCTTATGGCCAAAACCGATAATCGAGAGCACCTCCAGCTGGTAAGGAATGTCCAGCAACTGGCGGATATACTCTCCGGCGCCACTCTCATCCTCCCGCTCGCGGTTACGGACTTGGCACCAGCAACTGCCCAGCCCAAGATCCTCGGCTTGCAGTTGCATATAGATTGAGGCGATCGAGGCATCCTCGATCCAGACATCGCTTATCATCACGTCGGCCAGGACAACAACCGCCAGGGCGCATCCTCTCAGGAACTCCGCCCCGTGCGGCTTGCACTCGGCGAGGTGGCCCAACATCTCCTTGTCTTCAACTACTACGAATTGCCAAGGGTTCTTCCGTTTCGAGGCTGGCGCCATGAGGGCCGCCCTCAAGATCGCTTCCGTCTGCTCAGGAGCAAGCGGCTGGTCCGTGAACTGGCGAGTGCTTCGCCGATTCCGGATAAGTGTTGCAAAACTCTCCATTTTTATCGTTCTTCGCGTTTGAATTAGAAATAACGCGAATATAATGATTAATTAAAATATACGTTAATCGATTTTTTCCCGTTATTAGTTCTGTAATTATGCCAAGAGAGATCGAAATAAACTGGAAGATCATGAGAATCCATATCCTGACGACGCTGTTGTTAATACTTATCTCATCGCGGGCTTTCGCTGACGGCCCGATCAAGATCACGGGGTATGTCCGCGACGCGGATGGCAGCCCTTTGGAGTTGGTGAACGTGCGGGTCAAGAATACCTTGATCGGGACGATGACGAACGAGAAGGGTTATTATTCCCTTTCCATATCACCCGGCGACTCCATCGCGATCATTTACTCATGCCTTGGTTTTAACAAGGCGGAACGGATTATCCCGATGGCAAACGCCGATATGCGGCTGAATGTTCAGATGAATTACACCGTCTTGGAATTGGGCGAGGTTTCGGTAACGGCGATCCGGAAACAAACCACGACGATGGAGAGCCTGAACGCCGATAAGATCAAACTGTTGCCGGATCCTGCGGGTGGCAGTATCGAGAGCTTGGTGGTGACCTTTGCCGGTGTCAGTTCCAATAACGAGTTGAGCTCGCAATATTCCGTGCGTGGTGGTAGCTATGATGAGAACATTGTCTATGTCAATGGACTGGAGGTGTTTCGGCCCTTATTGATCCGCTCGGGACAACAAGAGGGCTTGAGTTTCGTGAATCCGGACCTGACGGAGACGGTTAATTTCTCCGCTGGAGGCTTCGAGGCCCGTTATGGAGACAAGATGAGTTCCGTTCTTGACATTACTTATAAGAAACCGAAGCAACTGGAAGGCTCTGTCTCGGGAAGCTTGATGGGTGCCAACGCCTATGTCGGGAGCTCGATCGGCAAGTTTACGCAGGTGACCGGCTTTCGTTTCAAGAGTGGGCGAGCCTTGTTGGGCACGATGGATACCGATGCGGAATACGATCCGAAATTCTACGACCTGCAAACTTACATGACCTATCAGTTGGCGCCCAAATGGGAGTTGAACTTCTTGGGTAACTGGGCGAACAACGATTATAAGTTCACCCCTTACAGCCGGGAAACCTCATTCGGAACGCTGGAAGAGCAACGGAATTTCACCGTTTATCTGGACGGACAGGAGAAAGACCGGTTCCAGACCCTGTTCGGCGCCTTGACCTTGAAACATAATCCCAATGAGAATATCGAGTTGGGCTTGCAGGCTTCAGCGTTCAAGAGCCAGGAGCGGGAGAGCTACGATATCGCGGGCGAGTATTGGATGAATGAGGATGGCGTGTCAAATCCAGACGATCCTTTGTCGCAGGCCCGTTCCGTCGGGCGTTATCATGAGCATGCCCGCAACCAATTGAGCTCGACCATCATGAATGTTGGGCATTACGGCTCGGCCCGTTTGAACAACAACACCCTGAAATGGGGCGCAACCGTACAGATGGAGCGTATTAACGACAAGATCAGCGAGTGGGAGAAACGCGACTCTTCGGGCTATTCGCTTCCGCAGACGGGAACGGCGGTGAATGTTATCGCCAATCTTTTTTCCGATAACCAACTGGAGAGCACCCGTTTTTCCGCCTATTTGCAGGATGTGTTCAAGTTCCGTACCGAACAGGGATTGTTCACGATTGTTGGTGGTGTGCGAGGTAGCTACTGGAGTTTCAATAAGGAATTTATCTTTAGCCCACGGGCATCAGTTGGTTTCATCCCTAATTTTGACCAGAACCTGACGATGCGTTTCGCGACCGGTGTCTATTACCAGGCACCTTTTTATAAGGAATTGCGCCGGGTGGAGGTCGACGAGTTCGGAAATGATGTGGTGACACTCAATAAGAATTTGAAATCGCAACGCTCTATCCATTTCATTTTGGGAGGTGATTATACATTCCGTGCCTTGGACCGTAATTTTAAGTTGACTGCCGAGCTTTATTATAAGAAGCTCGATAACCTGAATCCTTATACGGTGGATAACGTGAAGATCCGTTATTATGGCGAGAACTGCGCGAAGGGTTATGCGATGGGACTCGACGTGAAGTTCTTTGGTGAGTTCGTGCCCGGTACAGACTCCTGGATCAGCTTCTCGTTGATGAAGGCCCGTCAGACCATCCGCGAGACGACAGAGGCGCCGCTGCCTAACAGTCCGGGTTATAATGTGTCCCTTTTCTTCCAGGACTATTTTCCTGGTTATAAGCGTGTCCAGTTGAGCTTGAAGGGCGTCCTTTCCGGAGGATTGCCTGTGACGGTTCCTTACCAAGGATATGAAAGCGGTTATTATTGGACACCAGCTTATAAGCGAATAGATTTGGGTGTCTCTTACCTGTTGGCAGGAGGCGATGACGCGATCATGGACCGTAAATTTTTCAGGAACCTGAAAAACGTTTGGCTAGGCCTCGACGTGTTTAATCTCTTGGATATAAAAAACGTCAATTCTTATTATTGGATTACAGATGTTTATAATAACCAGTTCGCTGTACCGAACTATTTGACCGGTCGACAGCTCAATGTCCGGTTGCTGGTTGATTTCTGATCGTAATTATATTTTAACATTGAATAAGATTCTTGATAAAATAAGGAATTTTTTCTCGATATATAATAAAAAAAGAATGTAACTTTGCAGACAAAGAAAAAATCAATTCATTATTAACATAATCTTTAAATTATTAATTAACATGGAACTGACACATATCGAACATTTAGGTATCGCAGTAAAGAGTATTGAGGCCTGTTTGCCTTATTATGAGGGGGTTCTTGGCTTGAAATGCTATAGCATCGAAGAGGTCGCTGACCAAAAAGTAAGAACCGCTTTCTTCAAGATTGGCCAAACTAAATTGGAGTTGCTCGAGCCGACAAGCGAGGACAGCACGATCGCTAAATTTATTGAGAAGAAGGGTGAGGGTATTCATCACATAGCGTTCGCTACACCTGACGTACAGGCTTGCTTGAACGAGGCTGAGGAAAAAGGCATTAGGCTGATAGACAAGGCTCCCCGTCGTGGTGCTGAGGGCTTGGACATCGCGTTCTTGCACCCGAAATCTACTTGCGGCGTATTGACAGAGCTTTGTATGCCGGGGCAGAAATAATATTCGTATCAAAAGGATTCCAGTATTAATAACAAACAACCAGACAATGAGTAATCAACTTGAAAAAGTAAAAGAGCTCATCGCTCTTCGTGAACAAGCACGCTTGGGTGGTGGCGAGAAGAGAATCGAATCTCAACATAAAAAAGGAAAGTATACCGCTCGCGAGCGTATCTCCATGCTTTTGGATGAGGGCAGTTTCGAGGAAATCGATATGTTCGTAAAGCACCGTTGCTCTAACTTCGGTATCGAGAAGACGAAGTTCTTGGGTGATGGTATCGTAACAGGTTATGGTACGATCGACGGTCGTTTGGTTTACGTTTACGCTCAGGATTTTACCGTATTCGGTGGCGCTTTGTCGGAAATGTTGGCCATGAAGATCTGCAAGATTATGGATCAGGCTATGAAGATGGGTGCTCCGGTTATCGGTTTGAATGATTCAGGTGGCGCACGTATTCAGGAGGGTGTTAACGCTTTAGCCGGTTATGCTGAGATCTTCCAGCGCAATATCCTTGCTTCAGGTGTTATTCCGCAGATCTCCGGTATTTTTGGCCCGTGTGCCGGTGGTGCCGTTTATTCTCCGGCTTTGACGGACTTCAACATCATGACTCGTGGTACGAGCTACATGTTTTTGACTGGCCCGAAGGTTGTTAAGACCGTGACAGGTGAGGATGTGACTCAGGAGCAGCTGGGTGGCGCAAGTGTCCATTCTACGAAATCGGGTGTGGCTCACTTCGCCGTTGATACGGAAGAGGATGGCTTGAAGCTGATCCGTCAGTTGTTGAGCTATTTGCCTCAGAACAACATGGAGGAGACTCCGCTTATCGAGTGCAAGGATCCGATCGATCGTTTGGAGGATAGCTTGAACGAGATCATCCCGGATAATCCTAACCAGGCATACGATATGTATGAGGTAATTGGCGCGATTGTCGATAACAACGAGTTCTTGGAGGTTCATGCGGACTACGCAAAGAACATCATCGTTGGTTTCGCTCGTTTCAATGGCCAGTCTGTTGGTATCGTAGCTAACCAGCCGAAAGTAATGGCAGGTTGCTTGGACAGCAACGCATCTCGTAAGGCAGGTCGTTTCGTACGTTTCTGCGACGCGTTCAACATTCCTTTGGTAACATTGGTTGATGTTCCTGGTTTCTTGCCTGGTACAGGTCAGGAGTACAATGGTGTTATCCTGCATGGCGCTAAATTGCTTTACGCTTACGGTGAGGCTACTGTGCCTAAAGTAACTGTAACATTGCGTAAGTCTTATGGTGGCGCATATTGCGTGATGAGCTCTAAGCACTTGCGTGGTGATATGAACTATGCTTGGCCGACTGCAGAGATCGCTGTCATGGGCCCGAGCGGCGCTGTTGAGATCATCTTCGCGAAAGAGGTTGCTGCCGCTGAGGATCCGAAGGCTTGCGCTGCCGAGAAGGAAGCGGAATACAAGAAAGCGTTCGCGAACCCGTATAACGCCGCTCAATATGGCTATATTGATGACGTGATCGAGCCGCGCAACACCCGTTTCCGTATTATCCGTGCTTTGCAGCAATTGCAAACTAAGAAGTTGAGCAATCCTGCGAAGAAACATGATAATATGCCTTTGTAATTTTTTTAAACGAATGCGTATGATAAACAAAAGATTCGGAATATTCCTTCTGTTGCTGGCGTTCTTCTCGTTAGGGGTTCGGGCTCAGTTGGTGACTTCCATGAGAATAAACGAGGTGCTGGTCATCAACGAAACGAATTTCGTGGATGATTATGGGATGCGCCATCCATGGATAGAGTTGTTCAATAACTCGGCTGGAACTGTCGATTTGGGCGGATGTTACTTGACAAATGAAAAAGATAATCCAACAAAGTATATGATTCCCAAAGGGGATGTGCTGACGAAAATACCTCCGCGGCAACATACTTTGTTTTGGGCGGATAACCAGAAAGATCGTGGTACATTCCATTTGAATTTTACTTTAGATCCCAATCAGGATAACTACATCGCTCTGTATGATTCCGATGGTAAAACATTGGTTGACGAGATTGTCATTCCTGCCGGACAAAAAGCGGATATCAGCTATGGTTTGGACATGGATGGTACGGGCAAATGGACAACATTAACGAAAGTGACTCCAAGCACGAACAATGTGACTTTGGATACTAACGAAAAAATGGAGAACTTTCAAGAAAATGACTCGTGGGGTATCGGTATGACCATTACTGCTATGGCGGTTGTTTTCATAGGTCTGATTGTATTGTATTTGGTGTTTAAACAGATTGGTAATGCCGCTATTCGAGCAAGTCAACGTAACGCTGAAAAAGCGGCGGCGGCTACAGGGCAAACGATCTCTGCTAATGCAGGACAAGAATCAGGTGAAATCTTTGCTGCTATTTCAATGGCATTGTATGAAATCAGCGATGACAATCACGATATTGAAAATACGGTATTAACCATCCGTAAAGTAAAACGTAGCTATTCTCCATGGAGTTCCAAACTTTATGGATTACGTCAAACTCCGGTAGTAAGAAAGTAATTACAATATTAAATCGAATGTAAGATGAAAAGTTTTAAATATACCATTAACGGTAACGTATATAAAGTACATATCAACTCGATTGTGGATGATGTGGCGGATGTAGAAGTGAACGGTACGCCTTATCACGTAAAGATGGAAAAACCGGCGAAGAAGCAAATGATTACGTTGAAGCGTCCGGCTCAAGCACCACGTACAGCTTCGGGAGATCCGGTCGTTTCACGTCCTGCTACACCTAGTGTGGCTGGTGCTGTTAAATCTCCGCTGCCGGGTGTTATTTTGTCTATTGATTGCAAGGTTGGCGATGTGGTGAAACGCGGACAGAAACTCTTGGTGCTTGAGGCTATGAAGATGGAAAATGTCATCAATGCCGATCGCGATGGTAAGATTGTAGATATTAAGGTAAACAAAGGCGATTCCATACTAGAAGGTACGGACCTCGTCGTAATCGGTTGACGTTATGCTGACTTCTATATTATTACAAACAGGGGTGGCACACGAGAGTTTTTTCCAGTTCTTGGCGCAAAACATCGAGGTGTTCCTCTCTTATACTGGATTCGCGAATGCGACACCGGGGCATTTCATCATGTTGCTGGTGGGATTGGCATTCATTTTCTTGGCAATTAAGTATGAATTCGAGCCGATGCTTTTGATTCCGATTGGTTTCGGTATCTTGATTGGTAATATTCCTTTCAAAGACGCGGGATTGCAATTGGGTATTTACGAAGAGGGTTCGGTATTCAATATCTTATATCAGGGAGTCAAGCAAGGATGGTATCCGCCGTTGATATTCTTGGGCATCGGGGCGATGACGGACTTTTCTGCCTTGATATCCAATCCAAAGTTGTTGCTCATCGGAGCAGCGGCCCAGTTCGGTATCTTTGGAGCGTATATCATTGCCCTTCAGATGGGATTCGATCCAAGCCAGGCTGGTGCGATTGGTATTATCGGTGGTGCTGACGGTCCGACGGCCATCTTCCTCTCTTCGAAATTGGCACCTAACTTGATGGGCGCGATTGCGGTATCAGCCTATTCCTACATGGCATTGGTGCCGATTATCCAACCGCCGTTCATGCGTTTGCTGACTACCAAAAAGGAACGTCTGATTCGCATGAAGCCACCGAGAGCGGTCTCTCAGACGGAGAAGATCATGTTCCCGATCGTTGGTTTGTTGCTGACGGCTTTCTTGGTTCCTTCAGGTCTGCCTTTGTTGGGTATGTTGTTCTTCGGTAACTTGTGTAAGGAGAGTGGCGTCACTCGTCGTCTGGCCGAGACGGCCCGCGGTCCGCTGATCGACGTGATCACGATGTTGCTCGGTATCACGGTGGGCGCGTCGACCCAGGCTACTCAGTTCTTGACGGTCAATTCGATTAAGATCTTCGGTTTGGGTGCGTTGTCATTCGTGATCGCGACTTGCGCTGGTGTCTTGTTCGTGAAGTTCTTCAATTTGTTCTTGAAAAAGGATAACAAGATCAATCCATTGATCGGTAATGCGGGTGTGTCGGCTGTGCCTGATTCTGCCCGTATCTCGCAAATCGTAGGATTGGAATATGATCCGACCAACTACTTGTTGATGCACGCTATGGGCCCGAACGTGGCTGGTGTGATCGGTTCTGCGGTCGCTGCCGGTATCTTGTTGGGATTCTTGGGATAATATATCCTTTAGATAAGTTTTTTATCTGTCTTGAATGAAAGAGATGGCATGTGGAAATGGATAGGCGTAAATTCATTTCGCATGCCATTTTCATGAAAACGGGGATGTGCCGGTTTTTTAGGCACATCCCCGTTTTTCAGTTATTGCGATCTTGTCTTCTCAGGTATATGAGTCTGGATACCTTCATTAGTAATAGTAATTCATTAGTGTCCACTAAAAAATCATAGAAGTTCTTTGAAATTATTGAAATTCAATTTGTTATAGGCAATTATAGATTCCCGAGACTTGAATTTAACTTTGCGGTCAAAATCAGACCGTTATGTTTAAAGACGAGTACGTTTTCTCTCAATTAGTTAAATTCCTTGATTACGAGAAATTCAAATACATTGTGAAGAAATACAATGGCAACAAGTATATCAAAAGCTATACCTGTTGGAATCAGTTGCTTACGATGATGTTCGGTCAGCTATCCAATCGGGAGAGCCTCCGGGATCTGGTTGTGGCTATGGAAGCACACGCTGGGAAACTCTACCATCTCGGAATCGGGAAATCTGTAACACGAAGCAATCTCAGTAAAGCTAATGAGCAACGTGATTACCGTATTTTCGAGGAGTATGCAACATTCATGATTGCCGAGGCCCGCAAGCGTAGAATCAATAAAATATTCGAACTTGACGGTCATGTTTACGCATTTGACTCTACAACGGTTGATTTGTGCCTGTCGGTGTTTGAATGGGCCAGATTTCGCAAACACAAAGGCGGAATAAAGTTGCATACGCTCTATGATGTTGAAGCGGAAGTACCTGCATTTGTGCATATTACACCTGCCAATATTCACGACTCAAAGGCTATGCCTGAGATACCATACGAATCTGGAGCGCACTACATATTCGACCGCGGATATAACGATTTCAGCAACCTTAATACGATAAATCGTATAGGTGCTTTCTTCGTTGTACGAGCCAAAACAAACGTACGGATCAAGCCTAAAACCTGGAAACGAAGATTGCCGGAAGGTGTAGTTTCGGATGTAATCGGGTGCTTTACGGTTTATAAAAGTTCTAAGGATTATCCCGAGGAACTTAGAAAACTCATCGTTGAGAATCCTGAAGACGGTACACGATATATCTTCCTGACAAACAATCTTGACGCATCTGCGGAGTTGATATCATCGCTTTATCGAAACAGATGGAGTGTTGAACTGTTCTTCAAATGGATAAAACAACACCTCAGGATTAAGAAGTTCTGGGGAACATCGGAAAATGCAGTACGCATACAAATCTATTGTGCGATAATCACTTACTGTTTGGTAGCAATAGTCCAACACGATATGAGATTAGAACGCAGCGTCTATGAAGTTCTCCAAATTCTTGGAATCTCTCTGACCGACAAAACACATCTCTGTGACTTGTTTGACAAATCGAATTTCAAAAATGTCAAAGACCGATATGATTCTAGTGAACTGAATTTATTTAATTTTTAACCTTGTCCTTTTTTAGTGGACAGTAGTGATAGTAATTGGTACCCGGGCTGATGACCAAGTTGTGTGTCGCGTCATCGTTCAGCTCAATTTTGTTCTCTCGGGCCAGCCAACCGATGGCCGACCACAAGTCAGCGTCACATAATGCGAGGCGTTTTTTCAATGTCTCAAACGTGAAACTTTCGCCGTCCGCCAACAGGTTCCAGATCGCGCCCGCATTCAACCCAATTTTCCCTTTTGTCATGATATGAATGTTTTTGTTGTTATTAAATTTAAGTTGCTACTGTACTTTAATAACAACAAAAGGCCTGTTTTAGTCTGTTATTATTCGAATAATAAACATAATAATCCTTACATTGGCGCTTGTCGCCTAGAACAGGTTGTAATTTGTGCGCAATACCTTGAATTCCGTGCGGCGGTTGATCTGGTCGGCGATCTCTTGCTGCTCGGGGGGCAGTTGCTCGATGAACTCCTCTGTCAGCACGTCGCCCTCTTTCAGGAAGTCGTATTGTTCGGCCATGCGCTTGTTGATCGTTTTCGGGACGCTCTCGCCATAGCCTTTGGCCTCCAGGCGGTCCATGGCGATGCCACCGGCGATCAGGTAATCGACGACCGATTGCGCCCGTCGTTGCGCCAGCCCCTCGTTGTATTTGTCGGTGCCTTTGCGGTCGGTATGCGCACCCAACTCGATCGTCACGTTCGGGTTGTCGTTGAGCATCTTGATCATCTCGTCGAGTGCCTCTTTCGATTCGGGGCGCAAGGTTGCCTTATCGAAGTCGTAGAAGATGTTCTCCACCACGACTGGCTTATAAACGGGTGAGAGGAAGAAATCGACGATGTAGGTCTCGTTTTTCTCCTCCGGGTCGGTCTTCAGCTCGAAGCTTTGGTTCAGGTAGCCCCGGGCGCTGGCCATCATCACGTAACGGATATCACGCTCCAGCTCCACTTGATAGAACCCGTCTTTCTTCACGAGCGCCTTCTCGTTCAGTCCGTCGCGACCGACGATCCGGACCGTCGCGTTCTCGATCGGATATTCGTCGACATCGTAGACGTAGCCCTCGATCTTGATCGTGATGGTCGGCAGTTCGAAGGAATAGATATGGTCGTAGCCCCGGGCGTCGTTGCGGTTCGAGCTGAAGAAGCCCTTCTCGCGGCTGCCCTCGAAGGTGATCCCGAAGTCGTCGCCCATCGAGTTGATCGGCGCGCCCAGGTTGCTGACGTTCCAGTTGCCGGTGCTGTCGAGTTTCGCCACGAAAAGGTCGAGTCCGCCCATGCCGGGGTGGCCGTTCGACGCGAAATAGAGCGTCACGGAGTCGCGCACGTAGGGGAACATCTCGTCGCCCGTAGTGTTGATCTGTTCGCCCAGGTTTTCCATCGGTCCGAAGGCGTTGCCGTTCAGCCGGCAGCGGAAGATGTCCTTTCCGCCAAAGCCGCCCACGACATCGGAGACGAAGTAGAGGTATCGCCCGTCGGGCGAGACGGCGGGATGGCCCAGCGCTGTCACTGAGTCTTTGACGATCGCTACCCGCGTTCCTTTTCCCCAGGTCGCACCGCCGCGGGTCGAGCTGTAGATCTCGGAGGTGCGGTCGTCTTCGGGGTCTTGTCCGCAGAAGGTGTAGTACATCGTGTTGCCGTCGGCCGTGAACGAGGGTGTTCCCTCGTCGAACTCCGTGTTGATCTCATCCTCCAGTTCTTCGGGAGCCAGCCAGTTGCCTTGCTCATCCTTCTTCACAACGTAGAAGTTATTGTTGTTCTGCCCGGTGATTGCGCTTATTTTCGCTTCCTTGTCGCGTGTGCGTGATGAGGCGAAATAAAGCTGGTCATAATTCTCTCCCGTCAGCATGGGGCTAAACTCGCCCCGGCGGGAATTGAATTTATCCATGCGGCGTACCTCGTAGCGGGTCGGGTTCTTTTTCCATTGTTGCGCCAGCTCGCAGCCCTGGATGCCATTGATGGCCAATTGGCTGGAGGGTTGCCATTCGGAATAGAGGTCGTAGTTCTTGATCGCTTCGGCATATTTTCCGCTTTGGTGCAGGGTTTGCGCCAAACGGAGATAGACAATACTGTCCGGATAATCGTAGCGGATGGCGTTCATATAGGCGCTGGTCGCCTTGGCCGTGCTATTGATCATCCGGTTGCACTCGCCCATACGGAAGGCAATGTAGCCACGCAGGTCACGTTTCTTGGGTGAGGTTTTCGTATAGACTTTCCGGTAGATGGCGGCTGCCTCATAATATTCGCCGATCCGTTGTTTCTCCTCCGCGTCGCTCAACTTGGCGGTTTTGCAGGAGAAGAGGAAGACGATCAGCAGGCAGGACCACCAAAACGGGATATGCTTTCTTCTCATTCGATTCTTGTCATTATCAATCACTACATTAAACAGAACGGGGATTGTTCCCGTTTATTGCCTTAAAGCAACAGCGAGCTGTCACCGTAGCTCAGGAAACGGAAGTCGTGTCCCAAAGCATAGTCGTAGATCTTTCGCCAGTCGCCTTTGACAAAGGCAGAGATCAGCAGTAAAAGAGTGCTTTGCGGCTGATGGAAATTGGTGACGATTCCTTTTACCAGTTTGAACTCATAGCCGGGAACAATGATGATCTGTGTCGCCGTTACCAATTTGTCGGCACCTCGGCGATCGAGATAGGCGAGGATATTCTCCAATGCCTGCTCCGGGGTAAGTCGGTTATTTGCCTCGTCATAAGGCATCCATTGCTTGACGACCAGTTCCTCGCTCGTGGCATCCGGATTATTCTCGATGAGTACACCAATGTAGTAAAGGCTCTCAAGTGTACGGACAGAGGTTGTGCCCACAGCGATAATTTTACCCAAATTCGCCCGGAGGCGTTCGATTGACGAGCGGTTTACGGAGATGAATTCCGTGTGCATCTCGTGCCCGGCGATTGTCTCGCTCTTTACCGGTTTGAAGGTACCGGCACCAACATGCAGCGTGACTTCCTCGCGGCCAATGCCATGGGCGTCAATATCGGCCAGAACCTCAGGTGTGAAATGCAGGCCGGCGGTTGGAGCGGCTACCGATCCCTTGATCTTGGAGTAAACCGTTTGATAAGTGCTCAGGTCGCTTTTCTCCGTCTCTCGATGCAAATAGGGTGGGATGGGCAAGACTCCGGCAGCGTCAAGCAACTCGGCAAATGTTACCCGGTCGTCGTCCCAAGTGAACTCAATCAGGTGAGAATCGCCTTTTGATTCCAGTTTTTCGGCCCGTAAGGTCAGCAGGTGATCATTGACGAGTAATTCCTTTGTCAGTGATCCTGATTTCCATTTCTTCAGGTTACCGACAAGGCAGGTCCAACGGCAACGGCTGGTGGTTTGGAAAATCAACGCATAATCTCTTGGCTCGGCCGGTTCGAGACAGAAAATCTCGATCCGGGCGCCTGTCTCTTTATTGAAGAGCAGTCGGGCTTGGATGACTCTCGTATTGTTGAAAACCATCAACGCATCGTTCGGCAGGTAGTCCGTGATTCGCTTGAAGACGCTTTCGCTGACGTTTCCATCCTTATATAATAATAACTTGGACTCATCTCGTTTGGCAAGCGGGTATTTGGCGATCCGCTCGTCAGGCAGAGGATAATTGTAATCCTCGATTCGTATCTCTTTCGGTGTCATTCTCGTGTAATTTCCGCGAAGGTACGTGATTCTATCCAATTTCTCTCATGCGGATTTTTACTAATTTTGTCCTCATAAACAAAAAGCAAAAAGAATATGGATATAAAAATCGGAGATAAAGTCCGCTTCCTGAACAGTACGGGTGGCGGTGTCGTACGTGGTTTTCAGGGAAAGGACCAAGTGATTGTGGAGGATGAGGATGGTTTCGAGGTACCGGCCTTGAAGCGGGAATGTGTTGTTGTCGGCTCTGGCGATATGCAGGTGCGCGCCGAGAACAAGCCCAAGATCCCCGTGCCGGCCGAGCCGGTGGCCCCGAGTCCGGCCGCTGAGGAGGCCTACGTGCCCGAGGAGACCGCCGGTGGCGAGCGGCTGAACGTCTGCCTGGCCTACTTGCCGACCGACCCGAAGGCGATCCAACAATGCGGCTACGAGGCTTACTTCGTTAACGACAGCAACTATTACCTCTTCTTCAATTACATGAGCCGCGAGAACAACAGCTGGACGAGCCGCTACAACGGCCTGGTCGAGCCGAACACCAAGATCTTCCTCGAGGAGTTCGGCAAGGCGGACCTGAACGGCCTCGAGCGGATCTGCGTGCAGCTGATCGCCTTCAAGAAGGACAAGCCCTACGCACTGAAGAACGCCGTTTCTGTCGAGTTGCGTATTGATACGGTGAAGTTCTACAAGCTGCATTGTTTTATGGAGAACGATTATTTTGAGGAGAATGCCTTGATCTACCCGATTGTTCGTGACGACCTGCCGGAGCGTGAGATGTTGGTCTCGGCGGCCGAGCTTCAGGAGGCGATGCGCGAGAAGGCCCGCGAGGAGCGCCGTCCGGGCGCGGCCAAGCCGATTGCCCGCAAGAAAGCGAGCAATTCCGCCATCCTCGAGGTGGATTTGCATATCCAGGAGTTGCTCGACAATACGGCGGGCCTCTCGAGCGGGGATATGCTCAACTACCAGCTCGACAAGTTCCGCGAGGTGATGGACCAATACGCCGGCCAGAAGGGGCAGAAGATCGTCTTCATCCACGGGAAGGGCGACGGCGTCTTGCGCAAGGCGATCGAGAAGGAGTTGAAGACCCGCTATAAGCAGCATTATTACCAGGACGCGTCGTTCCGCGAGTATGGCTTTGGGGCGACGATGGTCACGATCCGATAGGAGGGGTGCTTATGGCTGTTGAGATAGAACGTAAGTTTTTGGTCGATGGCGATTTCAAGGCGACGGCAACCGGCGTGACGGTCATCCGCCAAGGCTACATCTGCGTCCAGACCGGCAAGACCGTCCGGGTGCGTCTGCGGGGCGACGAGGCTTTCCTGACCATCAAGGGGCCGTCAGACGCGCGTGGCCTGACCCGTGAGGAGTTTGAGTGGGCGATTCCTGTCGCCGACGCGGAGCGGCTTTTCGCCCTCTGCGAGCCGGGCATGATCGACAAGGAGCGTTATTTGGTGCCTTGCGGCGGTTTCACTTGGGAGGTCGACGTTTTCCATGGCGAGAACGAGGGCCTGGTCCTGGCCGAGATTGAGCTGCCGAGCGAGACAACCTCTTTCGAGCGGCCCGTATGGCTGGGGCAGGAGGTGAGCGGCGACCGTCGTTTCTACAACTCCATGCTGACCAAGCACCCGTTCCGGGAATGGGGCGCGACCTTTATTCAGAATGATAATATTAAAAATAAGACGTTATGAGAAGACTGATCTTAGGTATTGTGTCCGCGTGCCTGACGTTACCGTCGTTCGCGGATGAGGGCATGTGGTTGCTCCCTCTTCTAAAGCAGCAGAAATATACGGAGATGCGCCAGATGGGGCTTCAGATGGAGGCCGACGACATTTATAATCCGGCCGGTGTGTCGCTGAAAGATGCCGTAGTCCGTTTTGGTGGCGGTTGTACAGGCGAGGTCGTCTCGGCCGATGGCTTGGTGCTGACCAATCATCATTGCGGTTATGGCTATATTCAACGGCATAGCTCGGTGGAGCACGACTACCTGACGGATGGCTTCTGGGCCATGAGCCGTGAGGAGGAGTTGCCCAATCCGGGATTGACTGTCACTTTCATTGAGAAGATAGAGGACGTGACCGATTATGTGATGAAGGCGCTCGAGAAAGAGAAGGACCAGACGCTGTTCTCTTCCTCGTCTTACCTGAATAAGCTGGCCGTGAAACGGGCCGGTGGCGAACGTGAGCTTAAGAAACATCCCGGGATGGCAGTCGAGATCAGGGCCTTTTATGATGGGAACAAGTATTATATGTTCACCAAGAAGATCTATTCGGATATCCGCCTGGTCGGGGCGCCGCCCTCGTCGATCGGCAAGTTCGGGGCCGATACCGACAATTGGATGTGGCCGCGTCATACGGGCGACTTCTCCATCTTCCGGATTTATGCCGACAAGAATGGTGAGCCCGCGCCCTATTCGAAGGATAACGTGCCCTTGCGCCCGAAGCGCTGGTTGAAGGTCTCGACCGATGGGGTCAAGGCGGATGATTATGCCATGATCATCGGTTTCCCGGGCCGCACCAACAAGTATTATACCTCGTGGGAGGTGGCCGAGCGACGTGATATCGAGAACACGGTCCGTATTCATGTCCGGGAGTTGCGTCAGGAGGCGATGCTCGAGGAGATGCTGAAGGACGATAAGGTCCGCATCCAATATGCCAGCAAGTACGCGGGCTCGACCAACTCTTATAAGAGCTCGATCGGCAGCAACTGGGCGATCAACAAACGGAACTTCGAGCAGGTGAAGCGTGAGGAGCAGGAGAAGCTGTTGGCCTGGGCCAAGCAGAAGGGCGATCCCGCTTATGCGGAGGCTTTGGCTCAGCTGGAGCGGATCGTCAAGGAGCGTGAGGCTTTCCGGTTCCGGAGCATGATGCTCAGTGAGGCGTTGGAGCGGAGCATCGAGTTCTCGAGAGTACCGACCGACACGGAGGCGCTTATTAAGGCCTTGAATGATAAGGATGAGAAGAAGACGGCGGAGTTGATGGCGGAGTTGGAGAAGGGTTATCTCCGTTTTGCCAACAAGGATTACGCGCCTGCGGTGGATAAGAAGATCTCCAAGATTATCCTCAAGGATTATCTTGAACAGGTGAAGGCCGGCAGCCGTCCCGCCTATCTGGAGGTGATCGATAAGGATTTCGGAGGCAACGTGGATCGTTTTGTCGATCATCTGTTCGAGACCTCCATCTTCGGCAGTAACGGGAATTTCAACCAGTTCAAGGCGAATCCGTCGGCCGATCGATTGGCGAACGACCCGATGATCCTCTTCGCGCAGTCTGTCAAGGCGGAAAAGAAGGCGTTGAATGAGTCGCTTTCTGGCTTCAATAACGCGTACGACCAGGCCCGCCGTGTCTATATGCGGGGCGTGCTCGAGATGAATGGTGAGCTCAACCTCTCGCCCGATGCGAACTCGACGATGCGAATCACTTACGGTCAGGTGAAGGGATACAGCCCAAGGGACTGCGACTTCTATGGCCATCAGACCACGCTCGATGGCGTGATGGAAAAGGAGGATCCCGATAACTGGGAGTTCGTCGTGCCCGAGCGGCTGAAGGCGCTTTATGAGGCGAAGGATTTCGGTCGCTATGCCCTGCCGGATGGCCGGATGCCGGTGGCCTTCTGCGCGACGACCCATACGACGGGCGGTAACTCCGGAAGCCCGGTCATGAACGCCAAGGGTGAGCTGATCGGTATTAACTTCGACCGCAACTGGGAAGGCGTCGGTGGCGACATTGAGTACCTGCCCGATTATCAACGGAGCATTATTGTCGATATCCGTTATGTCCTTTTCGTAATTGATAAGTACGCCGGGGCGACGAGCATCATTAACGAGCTTTTGGGTGAATAACAAGATTTGAATGGAAGGCTGATGGGCTCGCGTGTTTATCTTTATCTGTGTCTTTGGCCGCTCCTGCTGGTTGCTTGCGACCGGTCGGGCTGGCGGCATGAGGCGTTGCTCGACCGGGCGGAGCGTCTGCTCGTCCGGCAGCCGGATAGCGCACGGGCCTTATTGGCCGATGTCGATCATCCCGGGCGGCTCGCCGAGGGGGAATGGGCCCGTTGGGCTTTGCTCTCCACTTGGGCGGATGATGAGGCCTCCATCCGCCCCACGTCCGACTCGACGATCAACCGGGTGGTCGATTACTATGCCCGCCGGGGCAATCGTCACCAAAAGGCACAAGCCTATTATTGCCAAGGGCGTGTCCTCTCCGGACTGGGGCAGTTGAGGCCGGCGACGACCGCCTATCTCCGGGCAGCTGAGCTGATGGAAGGTGTGGATGATCCTGATCTCGCTTTCCGGATCCTCTCACAAGCCGGCTTGCTGTATATGCGGCAGGAGATGCCCTATGAGGCGATCGCTACCTGTCGGCAGGCTTTCGACGTGGCCCGCTTGGCCAAGGACAGCCTCAACATGGGGGTCGGTTGCGTGTATCTTGGCAGGGCTTATCGGTTGGTCGAGGACTGGCGGTTAAGCAAGGCTTATTATAATCGTGCGGGTACTATCGCCCTGCGTATCGGCGACTGGCGTACCTACGGCCAGAGCTTGCAGGAACATATACTGAACTATATCAACCGGGGTCTGATGAACCAGCGGCCCGACGATCGTGACATCGCGATGCACCTGGATCTGCTGCGATGGACACTCGATTACAATAATGACGAGAGCGCCTTCCTGGCGATCGGGAATGTCTATGAGGCGTTCCATCGGCCGGATAGCGCCTATCATTACCTGAGCCTGGTGATGGGCTCGGACGATATCTATATCCGTCGCACCGCTTATCAGGAATTGCATGAGTTGTTATTGAGTGAGGGACGGCACGAGGAGGCACGCCATTTCAATGAGCTTTACCACGCTTGCCGCGACTCCATCGAGGCGATGGGGAGCGGATTGGAACTTTACCAGATCAAGCGCGACTTCGAGGAGGCCCGGCGACAAAAGCGGGCGTTCACTCAGACGATGGTAGCCGGGGCGATCGGATTGCTCCTGTTGTCCGGTTTGCTGGTCGCGCTCTATTTCTACCGGAAGGTCCGTCGGGCCAAGCGGTCGGCGGATCGTTCTATTGAGCGGCAAGAGGCGAGGATTCGCGACTATGAAAATCGCATCGCTATGGGCGAGCGCGACCTGAAGGCCCTGCGCGAGCGGCGCGACCAGGAGATTGCCCGTCTGGAGGAGGAGCTCGAGACGCTGCGGGCACGCAAGCGCCAGGAGGAGCGCCAGGCGGCGGAGTTGGCCTTCAAGAATTCCGATCTCTACCTTCGTTTCCATCGGGCGGACTGGCGACCGGCCCGGAGCGATTGGCAGGCGCTGGTCGCCGAGGTGGACAGGCTCTATCCTGATTTCGCCACTCGGCTGGACGAGCTTTTCCCTTGGCTCGATATCACCGACCGCCGCCTCTGCTACCTGGTGAAGATCCAGGTGCGGCCCGGCGTGATTGCCGAGTTGCTCTGTTGTAGCGACACGAACGTCGCCATGACCCGGAAACGCCTCTACGAGAAGGCCACGGGAACCAACGGATCCGCCAAGGATTTCGATCGCTATCTCCTTAGTTTGTAGTTATTCCTGTCTGTCGCGGAATTTGTGCAGCGATGTGCAGATGCCCAAAGCCCCCTTTCCTTATATTCGTGGCCATAGTTTTAATCTTAAAATACTAATGTGGCTTATGAAAAATCAAATGAATTGGATTTGGATCCTCGTCGCTTCGCTCTTGTTCGGTTGCGGGGACGGCAAGCAAAAGGAGTCGGACGGCCTGATCAGGGTGGATGTCTCCAAGAGTTATCCCAAGAAAGAATTGATCCTTCAGGATTTGTTCGATATTGAATATGTCCCGTTGGAGACGACGGATGAGTTCGTGACGGCGGGCCGTTTGCAGGACTTGGATGACGAGACGATCCTGGTCTCGGACGGTTTCTCTTCTGGGAATATTTATTTTACCGACCGGCAGGGGCGTTACCAGAAAAAGATCGATCGTCGGGGGCAAGGTGATGAGGAGTACATCTATATGGGCGCAGCCATTCTGGACAAGACGAACGGGGAGCTCTTTGTGAATAATACGCCAGCCGAAAAGATCATGGTTTATGACCTTGATGGACATTTCAGGCGGCAACTCAATTGTCCGCCCAATACTTTTTATGAGCGGGTCGGCGATTTCGATAGCGAGCACCTGATCTGTTATGCCGTGTCGGCCAGTGATCCCGACAAAGGTGGTTTCGACGAGGGTGTGAGGAACGGTGGTTTCAAGCTCGTGAGCAAGCGCGATGGGAGCGTCAGCCACCTGCCGACCCCCTACGAGACGTTGAAATCGTCGACCATCATCCGTGAGACGCCGGAAGGTAGGGTCTATTACAGCATCCAGAACACGGCCCTCGTTCCCGATCGGGGCGGTTGGTTGCTGACCGAGATCTCGTCAGACACGATCTATCGGATAGCCCCCGGTCAACCACAAGAGCCTTTTATCGTTCGTGTCCCGTCGATCCAGTCCATGCGGCCGGAGATCTATCTTTATCCTGGTGTCATGACCGACCGTTATTGTTTCTTGCAGGCAGTTGACAACCGTTTTGATTTCGCCCAGCGGACGGGTTTCGTCACGACCGAATTGGTTTATGACCGGCAGGAGGGGGAAATTTACCAATACGTCGTCTACAATGCTGACATTGATGAGGAGCGCCCTATTAATCTCGTTTGTCAAGTGATCTACAATCATGTGCTTGTTAATAACAATGGTGTCGCTTTCGTCTCTCGGCTCTACGCCCCCGATCTCGTCGAGGCCTACAATGATGGCAAGCTCCGCGGCCCATTGAAGGAAATCGCCTCGAGGCTCGACGAGGAGGACAATCCAGTGATCCTAATCGCGAAATATAAGAGATGAGTAATAACATAAATCCATACCATTATGATTAACAAATTGAAGAAACATGTTCGTTGGATGTCGGCCCTTCTTGTCGCTTCGCTCTTGTTCGGTTGCGGGGACGGCAAGCAAAAGGAATTGGATGGCCTGATCACGGTGGATGTCTCCAAGAGTTATCCCAAGAAAGAATTGATCCTTCAGGATTTGTTCGATATTGAATATGTCCCGTTGGAGACGACGGATGAGTTCGTGACGGCGGGCCGTTTGCAGGACTTGGATGACGAGACGATCCTGGTCTCGGACGGTTTCTCTTCTGGGAATATTTATTTTACCGACCGGCAGGGGCGTTACCAGAAAAAGATCGATCGTCGGGGGCAAGGTGATGAGGAGTACATCTATATGGGCGCAGCCATTCTGGACAAGACGAACGGGGAGCTCTTTGTGAATAATACGCCAGCCGAAAAGATCATGGTTTATGACCTTGATGGACATTTCAGGCGGCAACTCAATTGTCCGCCCAATACTTTTTATGAGCGGGTCGGCGATTTCGATAGCGAGCACCTGATCTGTTATGCCGTGTCGGCCAGTGATCCCGACAAAGGTGGTTTCGACGAGGGTGTGAGGAACGGTGGTTTCAAGCTCGTGAGCAAGCGCGATGGGAGCGTCAGCCACCTGCCGACCCCCTACGAGACGTTGAAATCGTCGACCATCATCCGTGAGACGCCGGAAGGTAGGGTCTATTACAGCATCCAGAACACGGCCCTCGTTCCCGATCGGGGCGGTTGGTTGCTGACCGAGATCTCGTCAGACACGATCTATCGGATAGCCCCCGGTCAACCACAAGAGCCTTTTATCGTTCGTGTCCCGTCGATCCAGTCCATGCGGCCGGAGATCTATCTTTATCCTGGTGTCATGACCGACCGTTATTGTTTCTTGCAGGCAGTTGACAACCGTTTTGATTTCGCCCAGCGGACGGGTTTCGTCACGACCGAATTGGTTTATGACCGGCAGGAGGGGGAAATTTACCAATACGTCGTCTACAATGCTGACATTGATGAGGAGCGCCCTATTAATCTCGTTTGTCAAGTGATCTACAATCATGTGCTTGTTAATAACAATGGTGTCGCTTTCGTCTCTCGGCTCTACGCCCCCGATCTCGTCGAGGCCTACAATGATGGCAAGCTCCGCGGCCCATTGAAGGAAATCGCCTCGAGGCTCGACGAGGAGGACAATCCAGTGATCCTAATCGCGAAATATAAGAGATGAGTAATAACATAAATCCATACCATTATGATTAACAAATTGAAGAAACATGTTCGTTGGATGTCGGCCCTTCTTGTCGCTTCGCTCTTGTTCGGTTGCGGGGACGGCAAGCAAAAGGAATTGGATGGCCTGATCACGGTGGATGTCTCCAAGAGTTATCCCAAGAAAGAATTGATCCTTCAGGATTTGTTCGATATTGAATATGTCCCGTTGGAGACGACGGATGAGATGCTCACGGAGGGGCATATTCAATATATTAGTGATAACTATATGATCTTTAAGAATCTTGGCCGTATGGCTGGTGAGATTTTCATTTTTGATCGGCAAGGGAAGGCCGTGAGAAAAATCAACCGTTTGGGGCAAAGCGGCGAGGAATATCTCAATATCCTGGGTATTGATTATGATGAGCAAACGGACGAGCTTTTCGTGAATTCCCATTATTCGGATAAGGTTTTTGTGTATGATTCGGAAGGAAATTACAAGCGAAGTTTCGATTATCTTGACGGAATATTGTATAATCCCATAAAAATCCTGGATACGGAACGGTTGATTGCCTACGATGATTATTCAGAATATGATAAAGTCCCTGTAAAAAGAGATTGCTATTTGATCCTTTCAAGGGAGGATGGTCGTCTTTTGGAGAAAATTCATATCCCTTATGAGGAAAAGAAGAGCTTGATAATCTTGCGGAGAGATTTGAATGGGAAACTTACTGGCAATTGGGGCATACGAAACACGCTTATGCCTCCTTATCAAGATGGCTGGCTCTTGATCGAACCGTCGGCGGACACGATTTACACCTATTCCGCCTCTCGGGGTTTGATGCCGTTGATCGTTCGGACACCGCCCGTAAATGAGATGGATCCGGAAGTTTTCCTTTTCCCGACCATCTTCACGGATCGTTATGTGTTTATGCAAGCGGTCGAGCGCAGTTTTAATTTTGGCGTTGACAAAGATGTCCCAAGGACGAACTTAATCTATGACAAAACGGAGCAAACGGCCTATGAGGGCGAGGTCATCAATCGTGATTTCGAGGGGACGCCAGTTAACCTGTGGTTCGCACATCGGGTGATCATGGAATTTAATGGTGGCGAGATCGCTTTCGCTACCCGTTTGGAAGCCCCCGATCTCGTCGAGGCGCTAAACGACGGCAAGCTCCGCGGCCCATTGAAGGAGATCGCGTCGGGCCTCGACGAGGAGGACAATCCGGTGATCCTAATCGCGAAATATAAGAGATGAGCCGGGGCTTGGCGTTCCGCGAGGTCGCGAGGCTCCGTTTTGTCGGGCAAATGGCTTCCCGCGATGCGCGAGGCCCCGTTTTGTCGGGCAAATG
>CHCFR05602__coassemble_282_pt1 | contig 35553 bp, 27 predicted proteins | sample CHCFR05602__metabat2_low_PE_046 | metagenome-assembled genome bin CHCFR05602 | reverse complement strand
ATACAATGCCTGTCGTTATTTTAGCTATTGGGGAATGTTCCTGATCAACGGAATCTAGCCGGAGTAAGAATCCAGTCCAAGAGCATTAATCAACAACACAAAACGCCCTATTAATATGTATATCCTGAACGTAATGCACATTACTGCGTATTTCCTATATAAAATATGCCCGTTTGTGGATATTTTATTCGTAAATTTGGCGACGCAAACAAAAGAATACTAGAAAAACATCATTATATATTAACTTAAAAGTATAGACAAATGGAATTTATTATGAAAAGAACTGGGGCTGCTAGCTTGTTAGCCACTTGCGCTTTCGCGCTGTTCAGCTCTTGCGCTTCACAAGCGCCCAACACATTAACAGAGGAAGAGATCGCCGATGGTTGGACTCTGCTGTTTGATGGAAAAACATTAGATGGATGGAAAGATTATAATGGCACAAGCCTGACCGCTCCTTGGCATGTGGTCGATGGCTGTATCCAAGCTAAAGGTGCGGGTAGCGACGCAAGCGGCTATATCGTCACCGAAAAACAATATGAGAACTTTGAGTTATCATGGGACTGGAAACTGTCGAAAGGCGGTAACAGCGGTATGTTATACCATGTCGTAGAGCGTCCGCAATTCGCGGTTCCTTACGTAACCGGTCCTGAATACCAATTAATCGACGAGCCGAATTTCCCCGAGCCTCTTGAAGAGTGGCAAAAGACAGGTGTTGACTACGCGATGCATTTGCCTGACAAATCAAAAATGAAGGTAAACCCGCAAGGCGAATGGAACAACTCGAAGATCGTATTCGACAATGGTCATGTTGAGCATTGGTTGAACGGACAGAAGATCCTTGAGTTTGAGGCTTGGACAGACGACTGGTTCGCGAAAAAGAACAGCGGCAAATGGGCCAACGCTCCTGAGTATGGTTTAGCTAAGAAGGGTGTCATCTGCTTACAGGATCATGGTTATCCCGCTTCTTTCCGCAACATTAAGATCAAAGAGTTACCACGCAAGGCTGGCAAAGAGGTTAATCTGTTTAACGGTGTTGACCTGACTGGCTGGGAGGCTTACGGAACGGAAAAATGGTATGTCGAGAATGGCTTGTTAGTTTGCGAGAGTGGTCCAGACAAGGAATATGGCTATTTGGCAACCCGTGAGTATTACGATGATTTCGACCTGACTGTTGAATTCAAACAAGAGGCCAACGGAAACTCCGGCGTTTTCATTCGCTCATTCATCGAGGAAGGCGTTAAAGTAAACGGCTGGCAAGTAGAGGTCGCTCCGAAAGGTCAAGACACAGGTGGTATCTATGAGTCTTATGGTCGTGGCTGGTTGATCCAGATTCCGGACGAGAAAGAGGATATCCTGAAATTTGGTGATTGGAACACTATGCGTATTAAAGTTCAGGGCGATAACGTACAGACTTGGTTGAATGGCCAAGAGATGGTCAATATCAATGATGAGAAGATTGGTGCCGGACAAGGCCGAATCGCCTTGCAAATCCATTCAGGCGGTGGCATCAAGGTACAATGGAGAAACTTGAAATTAAAAACCTTATAATATAAGGTAACCAAAGGGAAGCGCCAGATTTTAAGGAATGGCGTGTTAAACAAACGGGAGGCGCATAGACGAAAAACTCGTAATTCGCCTCCCGTTCGTGTTTCTGTAAGGGTCACACTTCCTCTGTTTTCCTGGTTTTATATCCGATATTCCCTGCCCCCAAATCATCTCCACAAACAGTTAACAAAAGTAAAATAATAACCACTAAATTAAACATGCGTCCGTTAGACTCGTCAATTGAATCAAAGTAACCTTAAAAAACAGTGTAACGACATGAAATCATCCACGGTCATTATATATCTATTCCTGTTAACCAGCATTCTGTTTGGGGCTCCTTGTCGTGTACAAGCGCAACAAGTCAAAGTCAATATTACGGGACAAGTGATCGAACAAACGACCCAAGAACCGGTTGAGCAAGCCACGGTCCGCCTATTACAACCAAAGGACAGCAGCATGATCAGGGGAACGGTTAGCGCAAATAATGGCCAATTTACCCTAAAAGGCGTACGACCTGGCAATTACCTGCTGAACATATCATTCGTCGGATTCGATCCGATCTACAAGACAATCCGTGTCACGGGTAAAGAGAATCCCCTCAAAACAGGAAAACTTGAGCTATCGGATGCCTCCATACGACTGGCAGAGGCGGTCGTTGTCGGGAAAGCGCCCGAAGTCAGTTTCCGCAACGACACCATAGAATATAATGCCGACTCCTATAAGCTCACCGAAGGTTCTGTCCTAGAAGACCTATTGAAGAAAATGCCCGGTGTAGAGGTTGACAGCGACGGAAAAATAACCGTCAATGGTAAAGAAATCACCAAAATCATGGTGGATGGAAAAGAGTTCTTCTCTAATGATCCCAAAGTGGCCTCCAAAAACTTGCCGGCCAAAATGATTGACAAGCTTCAAGTTCTTGACAAGAAAAGCGATATGGCCAAGATGACTGGATTCGACGATGGAGAGGAAGAAACCGTCATCAACCTGACTGTCAAGCCAGGCATGAAGCAGGGCTGGTTCGGTAACACTTATGCCGGATATGGCAGTAAAGATCGTTATGAGGGCAACGCCATGATCAATCGTTTCATCGGAAACGACCAGATAACCTTGATGGGCGGAGCCAATAACACCAATAATATGGGTTTCTCGGATATGGCCTCCAATATGTTCTCAGGAATGATCGGCGGAAGAGGCCGGGGCATGAATGCGGGAAGCGGTATCACCTCATCAGGCAACGCCGGATTGAATTTCAGCAAAGAGTTCGCGCCTAAAACCATTCTAGGCGGTAACCTTCGTTATTCCCACTCCAGCAATGAGGCAAAAAGTAAAAGCAACCGGCAAAATATCCTTCCGGGCGACAGCTCCAGTTATGACAACAGCGAAGTCAGCAACCGAACCAAAAACGACAATATCGGCGCGGACTTTCGTTTCGAATGGGAACCGGATACGCTGACACGCTTAATCTTCCATCCAGGCTTTAACTTGAGCCATAGCCTGAACGACAGCTACAGTGACGCGACAACCTTGGGAAATGACCGGGATAGCGTGAATACCAACCGGACAGTCAACCACACGGAGAGCCAAGGTTATGACCTGAACGCCAGCGTGGAGTTCAGCAGAAAACTGAACCCCCAAGGACGAACACTCAGCATCTCCCTTTCGGGTGGCAACAAGAACTCGGACAGCGACGGATCCAACCGCTCGGACCTGCGTTATTTCAAAGAGGACGATCAATCACGAGACGAGATTATCGACCAACGTTCGCGCTATGAGAACAAAAGTTTCAACTATCGGGCTTATATCTCGTGGGTTGAGCCAATCGGACAAGGCAACTTCCTGCAAGCGACATACAGTTTCAGCCAAAACCGACAAGAGTCCTTGAAAAATGTTTATACCCAAGACGAGAACGGGCAATACAATGTCCTCGACACGGCCTACAGCCAAAGTTACCGGAACAATTTCATCAACCAACGGGCAAGCCTTAGCTTTCGCTCGCAAAGGGAAAAATACAACTACACGATCGGCTTGAACCTGGATCCCTCCTACTCGAGCAGCGAGAATTTCGTGGGCGACACGACACTCTCCCGACTCTCACGCAAAGTGATCAACCTCTCGCCCATGGCCCGTTTCAACTATTTGTTCGACAAACGGACCCACTTGAGAATCATGTATAGCGGACGGACCAGCCAGCCCAGCATGACTCAATTGCAACCAGTGACCGATATAACGGACCCGACCAATATCGTCACGGGAAATCCAGATCTTGCCCCGGTCTACACCAATAATATGGTCATTAATTTCCAAAAATTCACGCCCCAGAAACAACGTGCCTTCCTGATCATGCTCAACCTAAGGTACGTGATCAACGATATTGTCAGCTATTCCGCCTACAACGCAGAAACCGGCGTCAAGACCACGACGTATAAAAATGTCAATGGCAATTACAGCGGCAATTTCCGCACCATGTTCAATACACCGTTGAAAAACAAAAAATTCTCAATCAACTCGACCACGATGCTCTCTTATAACAACAATAACGGCTATATAAACGAACAGAAAAACACGAGTCGTAACATGAACCTTTCCGAACGAGCCGGCATTGATTATCGTTCCGATCTGTTTGATGTCGGAATCAATGGAAACTTCCGATACAACCAGGCACGCAACAGCTTGCAAAAAGAAAACAACCAAAACACCTATAATTATGGTGTCGGCGGTTATACGACGATCTACCTGCCTTGGGAAACCAAAATAGAAAGCGACATCAACTGGTCCGCCAACGCCGGTTATGGCGAGGGATTCAAGCAGAAGGAAATCCTGTGGAACGCTTCCTTATCAAAATCCTTCTTGAAAAACAATCAAGGGACATTACGTATCAAGATTTATGATATTTTACAACAGCGCAGTAATATTTCCAGAAGTATTACCGCCTCCTACATACAGGATTCGGAATACAACACGTTGAACAGTTATTTCATGGTTCATTTCATCTACCGCTTCAGCATATTCAAAGGCGGAGGCGGCCAACAAGATGCCCGTCCCATGCCACCCGGAGAACGAAGAGGACCACGCCAAAGACCGATGGGGCCACCACCGCCTCGCCCCATTTAAACAGGCTCGGAACTCCAACAAGGAGAAAATACGCCCTCTCACGTCAGAGACAAATATTTGTTTGACGAAACTTTTTTTTGCAGAGATTGTTATACTAGAAACGAATAAGTTAAATCCTATTTATAAACAGGGATAATTAACATTTCGTTCGCTCACTTTTTACCTTTTTTAGGTGAATATTAAATTAAAACCGACGTTATTTGCGCTGTTGATTAATTAAGCTGTGATATGAAAAAGTCTACTATTTGGTTGCTCGCTGTCGTGATGGCATTCGCCTTCGCGGGATTGCTTTACTTGCAAATCAACTATGTCAGCATTATCCTGAAGACCCGGAGCGAGCAATTTAACGAGACCGTCAAGCGAAGTTTGCGCCAAGTATCCAAGAATCTGGAGCTTGATGAGACGCGCAAATACCTGGAAGAGGATATCAAGCGCGACGAGAATAATTTCATGTACCAGAACGCGCCCGACGCGAAAAGCCTCGGACAGGTGTTGAACAGTGAGAGCTATCAACTCCAAATCAAGGATTCCAATGGATCCGTTCAACAAATCGAGCTCAAAAGCTTCCATAGCCATAAGGTTGGTCCGTTGTCGACCCTTTCCAGCCGACAATCGACAGCGAACAGTATCGTCAATACCTCAAGGGATTTACAGAAAACCTTGAAAAGGCGGTATCAATATCAAGGCGGATTGATCGAGGAGGTCATTTATAATATCCTTTATACGGCAAACCTGAAACCCATAGAGGAGCGTATTGACTTTAAGAAACTCAACAACTATATCAAGTCCGAGTTGATCAATAATGGCTTGAACTTGCCGTTTATCTTCTCGGTCATCAACAAGGACGGGAACCAAGTCTACATCAGTGGAGAACTGCCCAAACAGCCTTTGGCCTCCGACGTGATCACACAGGTTTTGTTCCCGAATGATCCACCGTCGAAGCTCAACTATTTGCGCGTCTATTTCCCGACAAAGGGTGATTATATCTCCAGTTCGGTAACATTTATCGTACCATCGGTCATTTTCTCGCTGATCCTATTGATCACGTTCATATTCACGATCTATATCGTGTTCCGCCAGAAGAAGTTGTCGGAGATGAAAAATGACTTCATCAATAATATGACGCATGAGTTGAAAACGCCGGTATCAACCATCTCATTGGCAGCCCAGATGCTTAAGGACTCGGATATCACGAAGAGTCCCGACGTATTCAAGCATATCTCTGGTGTCATAAACGATGAGACGAAACGACTCAGTTTCCTTGTGGAGAAAGTATTACAGATGTCTTTGTTCGAGCGCCAGAAGGCAGCCTTGAAGCTGAAAGAGATCGACGCGAACGACTTGGTCGCCAACGTAGCCAATACCTTCATCCTGAAAGTGGAGAAATATGGCGGAACGCTCGACATCGACTTGCAAGCGACCGAATCGGATATCTATGTTGATGAGATGCACATCACCAACGTCTTATTCAACTTAATGGATAACGCGGTTAAATATCGCCGGCCAGAAGTACCGCTGACCTTGATGGCACGGACCTGGAACGAGAACGGGAAATTGCAGATCTCTGTAGAGGATAATGGTATCGGTATCAAGAAAGAATACCTGAAGAAAGTATTCGACAGATTCTTCCGCGTACCGACAGGCAACGTGCATGACGTCAAAGGTTTTGGCCTTGGCCTGGCTTATGTGAGAAAAATTATCGAAGACCACAAAGGCTCTATACGGGCTGAAAGTGGCAACGGAAATATCGGGACAAAATTTATTATTACTTTACCTCTTATAAAAAGTTAGTTATGGAAGAAAGTTTGAAAATCTTCTTTTGCGAAGACGACGAGAATTTAGGAATGCTTTTAAGAGAATACTTACAAGCAAAAGGGTATGTTACGGATCTATTCTCGGACGGAGAAGCAGGATTCAAAGGATTCACGAAGACCAAATACGACCTTTGCGTATTGGATGTCATGATGCCTAAGAAAGATGGATTCACTTTGGCACAAGAAATTCGTTCCATCAATCCGGATATTCCAATCATCTTCTTGACAGCTAAAACTTTGAAAGAAGATATTCTGGAAGGTTTCAAGATCGGTGCGGACGATTACCTGACCAAACCTTTCAGTATGGAGGAGTTATTGCTCCGTATCGAGGCGATCTTGCGCCGCGTAAAGGGCAAGAAATCAAAAGATGTACCTTTCTATAAGCTTGGTGAGTTTCTGTTCGACACACAGAAACAGACGCTTACTATTGGCGAGAAGGTAACGAAGTTGACAACTAAGGAATGTGAGTTATTGAGCTTGCTCTGCGCCCATGCTAATGAGATCCTTGAGCGTAACTATGCCCTGAAAACGATCTGGGTCGACGATAATTATTTCAATGCCCGCAGTATGGACGTATATATCACGAAACTGCGTAAGCTCTTGAAAGATGATCCAGGTATCGAGATCATCAATATCCATGGTAAAGGCTATAAGCTTATCACACCTTCAGGAGAGAATGTGGCAAGAGAAGAGGATATCCAGGTTCTCTAACAAAAGAAAACAGATCCCTAAAAGGCTGTGTGTCAAAAAAAGCGGTAATGGATGACGCGAACGAGCGCGAACAGACTTTCCTTTAGGGCAACCTCCACGCGGGCCTGCTTGGGACTTGCCCCGCTTGGGGCAACCTCCACGCGGGCCTGCTTGGGACTTGCCCCGCTTGGGGCAACCTTCATGCGGGCCTGCTTGGGACTTGCCCCGCTTGGGGCAACCTTCACGCGGGCCTGCTTGGGACTTGCCCCGCTTGGGGCAACCTTCACGCGAGCCTGCTTGGGACTTGCCCCGGCTGGGGCAACCTCCGCGTGGATGGGGTTGGTCGCTGTTTTTACGCCTTTACCGCTTTTTGACGCACCGTCTTTCAGAAGATAAGGAACTGAAAGATATCAACTATTTCTCAAATGCTCATCCATAGCGGCCGCAGCCTTACGTCCGTCGCCCATAGCCAAGATCACGGTCGCGCCTCCACGTACGATATCGCCTCCAGCATAGACATCCGGCAAAGCGGAACGCATATCGGCCTCGCCCACAATAATCGTACCCTTCTTACTAATCTCCAACCCCTTGAAAGCATGTGGAATTAATGGATTCGGAGAAACGCCCACACTGACAATTACCTCATCGACATCAACCGTCTCGATCGCACCCTCAACAGGCACCGGACGACGACGACCAGAAGCATCAGGCTCTCCCAATGCCATTTTCTGCAAACGCATCTGACGCACCCGTCCACGCTCGTCACCCAAATACTCAATCGGATTATGTAAAGTCAAAAACTCGACACCTTCCTCTTTTGCGTGCTTCACCTCTTCCAAACGGGCAGGCATCTCTTCCTCACTACGGCGATAAACGATCATCGCCCGCTCAGCGCCTAAACGACGAGCCGTACGAACCGAGTCCATAGCCGTGTTTCCACCACCGATCACGGCAACCCGCTTTCCTTTCAACACAGGTGTATCGCTCTCGGGATTAGCGGCGTCCATCAGGTTGACACGAGTCAAGTATTCATTCGACGACATGATGCCAACCAAGTTCTCACCAGGAATATTCATGAAATTAGGGAGTCCGGCACCACTGGCGACAAAGATGCCCTTAAAACCTTCATCATGAAGGTCGTCGTAGCTTAAGGTCTTACCAACGATACAATCTTTCAAGAACTTAACCCCCATCTGTCGCAAGCCATCGATTTCCACGTCCACGATCCGGTTTGGCAAGCGGAACTCAGGAATACCATACTTCAAAACACCACCGATCTCATGCAACGCCTCGAAAACCGTTACCTCATAACCACGCTTCACCATATCACCAGCGAATGACAAACCCGCAGGGCCAGAGCCAACTACCGCGATCTTAATGCCATTTTTCTCCGCGATCGTCGGGACAGAAACTTGACCACTCTCACGCTCGTAATCGGCTGCGAAACGCTCCAAATAGCCAATCGCCACCGCCGGTTTCCCCATCTTCAGATGAACGCACTTACTCTCGCATTGTTTTTCCTGCGGACAAACCCGACCACAAACAGCAGGTAATGCGCTTGTCTCTTTCAGTATCTTGGCAGCCTCCAAAAACTCACCCCGCTCAATATTCTTAATAAACGAAGGAATATGAATTCCTACCGGACAGCCTTGCATACAGGTCGGATTCGGGCAATCAAGACAACGATGCGCCTCCATCATCGCCTGTTCTTTCGTTAAACCCAAATTCACCTCCTCCAGGCGGGTATGGCTCCGGTACTCCGGATCCAGCTCGTTCATTTTCACCCGCTCAATCGCCGAACGTTCCTTATTCTTCATGCCCTTGCGAAGTGCCTCACGCCAAGGCTCCGCACGCCGGGCCGCTATTAATTCCTCTACCGTCATATCACCGTACTTTTTGATTATTTCTCGACATCCTTATAAGCACCCAGTCGCATGATCATCTCATCGAAATTCACCTGATGCGCGTCAAACTCCGGACCGTCCACACAGACAAACTTTGTCTTTCCGCCTACCGTCACCCGACAAGCGCCACACATTCCAGTACCATCGACCATAATCGTATTCAAGGAGGCGACTGTAGGAATCTCGTATTTCTTGGTCAGCGCCGACACAAACTTCATCATGATTGCCGGACCAATTGTCACACAAAGATTAACCGGCTCCCGCTTAATGACATTTTCCACTCCTTCTGTCACCAAACCTTTCGTTCCATAAGAGCCATCATCCGTCATGATCACTACCTCATCCGAGTTTGCTCTCATTTGCTCCTCAAGAATAATCAGGTCCTTCGTACGTGCGGCCAAAACAACAATCACCTTGTTGCCTGCCGCATGAAACGCCTTGACAATCGGCAGCAACGGAGCGACACCGACACCTCCACCAGCGCAAACCACTGTACCGACCTTCTCGATATGCGTCGCCTGGCCTAAAGGACCGACAACATCCGTCACGTAATCACCCACATTCAACTCACACAATTTCCTGGAAGAGGCGCCAACCGCCTGAATGACCAAAGTAATGGTCCCCTTCTCGACATCCGCGTCGGCTATCGTTAAAGGAATACGCTCGCCATGCTCACCTTCACGGACAATCACAAAATGCCCCGCTTTGCGCGAGCGAGCGATAAGAGGAGCCTCGATCTCCAACTTCACGACATTTGCCGAAAAGTGCTCCTTACTGACAATCTTATTCATACGTTATAATACTGTATATGTTATTATTTATTCACTTGAAAAGCTCCTCATCCCGAACTAACATCAGGATGGCGGAATGGGGGACGATCAAGAACTTCTCGTCGTCGAAATTGATCTCGTAAGCGGCGCTCTGAAGATAAACGGCCAAATCGCCCTCTTTTGCCTGAAGAGGCAAATAGCGAACCGCCTTATCCTCTTTCCTTTCCCAGACCTCATACTCTTCCGCCTGGGCAGGCAAGGGATATCCCGGACCAATCTTGATGATGTAACCGGCTTGTATCTTCTCACCCTCTCGAACAGAGGGAGGCAAATAAAGCCCCGTCTTCGTCTGGCTTTGCGGATTCTTCGGCTTAATCAAGACCTTATCACCAATCATCAAAAACTTATCGATGTCCTTCTGATCTATAGATAACTGCATAATTATAAACTCAATATTAAGATATTAGATTTTCAGAATGCAAACATACATAAACTTTATCGAAGAAAAAACTCCATTCATCGAATAAATCGACACGTTCGTTGATTATTTTTTTTCAAAATGTTATCCACTTTTATATTTGCAGCGTTAGAACTTGTGAAAGCGCATAACAGCCGGAACTTTTTTCAAAGCCGGAACAAAATTAGGTTAACATTAACAAAGGTCGCACCTTCTCCCCATTGGTCAATTAGGGATAAAGGTGCGCCTTTATTTATGCCATTTTCCTTCCCATCGCACACATACATACTTATCGCCCTTCACGTACGTACCTGTCAGCCTACACGAACGTTCATAAAAATCGATACATACGTATGTATCACCTCACACGTACTATTGTGTATGCACACCACCCCAAAATGACTATTTTTTATTATAACCAACCCATACACAAAAATGAGATATTGACCGAAATCCCACTTTGATTGAGTAAACCTACAGGTTCATTGAATTGATTTGGCATTAAGTGGAAAAGCCACGCGACTGTAAACTGCTCTATGCCGAATGCCTGGCCAATGACGGCGAGCTGGCAGCGGCTATGCAACAGGTGAACGATATCCGCGAGCGTGCGGCCAATAAGGCGAACATCATTTACCTCGACGACGGAACACCGGCCGCCAATTATTTGGTGAATCCTTATCCTTCGAGCCACGCCGCCTTCACCGACAAGGCGACCTGCATCAAGGCTATCCGTATGGAGCGTAAGCTGGAACTGGCGATGGAGGGACAACGTTTCTTCGACCTGGCCCGTTGGGGTGGTGATTACATGCACCAAGAGCTGCAAGCCTACGTAGAATACGAACGGCAATACCTGACCAAGTTCTATGGCGTTTCAGCGCCTTCGGCCGACAAGACCATGTTCCCGATCCCAGAGACCGAGATACAAACAAAGGGTAACGACGAGAATGGCGAGCCCTATTTGGTACAACCAGAACCTTGGCGTTAAACACCTTCCAATCGTAAAGCGGGTGCCCCTTCCATTTCTCCCAGACACTCAGAAAAAACCAGGGCACCCGCTATTTTTATTATATCAGAACCGCCGTGTTACGATCAGCAACGAAAAATAGGGAATCTCTCGAGCCAGGATCTCCTCCACGTCGGTCAGGCAAACTGCCGCCGGAGTCGCCACGTTCTCCAAATAATAATAATGATTCTGTGGGCGAGATCGCATATAATCCCCCAACCGCTCCGCCAGGCGGGAAAGCTTCATGATGACCAACGTGCAGCCCTCATCGAGCCAACGATCCATTTCCTCGGCTGTCGCTTGCCCGGGGACGACCAGCAGCTTCTCGCCCTGGCTGATCAGGCTCAGATTGGCTGTCGCCGCTGCCGCGATAAAGGAAGGAATCCCCGCAACCTGCCTTACCGGCACGCCCTTTTCCTGAAGCTGTTCCAAGACGTAATGGATCGAGGCGTAAATGCTCACGTCGCCCTCGACAGCCACGGCCACCTGACATCCGGCGGCATAATCGGCCCTTACCCGCTCAAGAAGCTCGCCATAGGCATTCCAGGCCGCTGTCCGATCCGTACGCATCGCCAAGTCGAAACAGGCGATCTTCCCTGGATCAACTCCCAGCGCCTCGATCAATTCGGCCGCTCGGGAACGGCGCATACCTTGACGATCCTCGACCGACGGACAATAAATCACCTCCGCCCCACGCAAGGCCTCGAGGGCGGCGATCGTCACCAAATCCTTATCTCCCGGGCCCAACGAGACGAAGGCCACCCGGTTCTCTCTCTTATCTTTTTCCATATCCACGCTTGATTTCGCGGACAAATTTGGAGAGAATCCCGCATCTAAACAAGATAAATCCGTACATTCGCGGAAATTAAATCAAATTCCCGACATGAGATTCCAAACTATATTCGCTTTCCTGTTGATCGCGGCGCTCACCGCTTGTGGCGGTAAGGGCAACCGCAGCAACCCGGAAGCGCATGAGAGCGACCAGCAAACAACCGTCCTTTTCGAGACAAGAATCGCGCCGACTTACGCGAAAGGATTCAACATTACCTATAAGGATGGCTACTGCCTGGTCGACATACAAGATCCACAAAAGGAAAATACGCAGCAGTTCCATTACGCCCTCATTCCTCGGGGCATGGAGACGAGCGGACTGCCCGAAGGCTACGAGCCGATCCGTGTTCCCATTCGGAAAGCGATTTGCATGACCTCTTTGCAACTCTCCAGCTTCATCAAGCTCGATGAGACGGAGCGGGTCGTCGGCATCACCAGCACACGCCACCTCTTCAACGAGAAGGTCAACCGTCAAATCGAGGCGGGCCAAACCACCAAGATCGGCATCGAGGGCAACTTCGATAACGAGGTCATCATGAGCATCAATCCCGACCTCATCCTCATCTCGCCCTTCAAACGGGGCGGCTACGACGTGCTGAAGGAGATGGATATCCCGCTCATGCCGCATCTCGGCTACAAGGAGACTACCCCACTCGGACAGGCGGAGTGGATCAAGTTTACCGGTCTTCTTCTGGGTGAGGAGAAAAAGGCGAATGCGCTCTTCGCCGAGATCGAGCGACGCTATAACGAACTGAAGGCGATGGCCGACAGGGTGGAAACACGCCCGATGGTATTCAGCGGCGAGCTGCGGGGCGGCAACTGGTACGCCGTCGGAGGCAAGAGTTTTCTCGCCCAGCAATTCCACGACGCCGGGGCCGACTATTTCCTGAAGAACGACGACCGGTCGGGTGGCGTTTACCTCGATTACGAGACAGTCTACAGCCAGGCGGAGAACGCCCAGTTCTGGCGCATCGTCAACAGCGACGAGCGTTTCTCCTACGAGACCTTGGGCGAGAGCGACCCGCGCTACCGCGACTTCCGGGCTTTCCGTGAGAAGGGTATTATCTATTGCAACATCCGCAAGCATCCTTTTTACGAGAGCATGCCGATGGAGCCCGAAGTGGTCCTGGCGGACCTGATCAAGGCTTTCCATCCCGCCCTGTTGCCCGATTACCAACCTGTCTATTACAAACGATTACCTTGATAACGAGATGAACCGACCGACCAGCCTCTACATGTTCCTGCTCGCGGCGAGTATTCTGCTCTTCTTCCTGCTGAATCTCGTCCTCGGTTCCGTCCATATTCCCTTCGCCTCCATCTGGCATATCCTTTGGGGCACGGGCTCGGAAAGCGACGTCTGGACCAACATCATCTGGAAATCGCGGGTGCCGCAGACCATCACGGCGATGGTGGCGGGCGCCGGCCTCTCGGTCAGCGGTCTTCAGATGCAGACCGTCTTCCGCAATCCCCTGGCGGGCCCGTCGATGCTCGGCATCAGCTCGGGAGCGAGCCTGGGTGTAGCCTTCGTTGTCCTGTTGTCGGGCAGTATTGGTGGCGTCGCCCTCAGTCGGCTGGGCTATATGGGTGAGCTCGCCCTCACCATCGCCGCCATCGTCGGCGCCTTGTCGGTCATGGCTCTCATCGCCTTCATCTCGCAAAAGGTGAAGGGCAACGTCACGCTCCTCATTATCGGCGTGATGATCGGCTACGTGGCGAGCGCCATCATCGGCGTGCTCAAGTATTTCAGCGTTGAGGAGGACATCCGGGCCTACGTCATCTGGGGTCTCGGCAGTTTCGCCCGTGTCTCGGGCGACCAGATGACGCTCTTCGCCTGCATCATGCTCGCGCTCCTGCCCCTCTCCTTCCTGCTGATCAAGACATTGAACCTGCTCCTGCTGGGCGAGAACTACGCCCGCAACCTGGGCCTCGACATCAAGCGGGCCCGCCTTCTGGTGATCTGCTCGGCCGGCATCCTAACGGCGATCGTCACCGCTTATTGCGGACCGATCAACTTCCTCGGACTGGCCGTGCCGCACCTTTGCCGTGCGCTGTTCCAAACTTCCGACCACCGGGTGCTGATGCCCGCGTCGCTCCTGACCGGTGCCTCGTTGGCGTTGGTCTGCAACATGATCGCCCGTGCGCCGGGCTTCGAGGGCGCCCTGCCGGTCAACTCGGTCACCGCCCTGATCGGCGCGCCGGTTGTCCTTTCTGTCCTGTTCAACAAAAAGCAAAATGAGATAAGGGAATGAATCACCAGGCAAGCATAGAGATCCAAGGCCTCTCAACCGGCTACATCAACTCGAAACGGCGCGTCGTCATCGCCGATAAGATCGACGCAACCATCCGCGCCGGAGAGCTCACCTGCCTTCTGGGCGCTAACGGGGCGGGCAAATCGACCCTGCTCCGCACACTTTCCGGATTCCAGCCACCACTAGGCGGGGAGATCCGCCTGATGGGCCGACCTCTCGGCGAATACTCGGACAAGCGGCTCTCGCGGGTGATCGGCGTGGTGCTGACCGACAAGTGCGAGATTCGCAACATGAGCGTCGAGGAGCTGGTCGGCCTCGGCCGCAGCCCCTACACCGGTTTTTGGGGCACGCTCGGCGAGCAGGACCGGCAGATCGTCCGCCAGGCTCTCGAGCACGTTAAGATCGGCCTTTTCGCCCATCGCATGATCCATACCCTGAGCGACGGGGAGCGGCAAAAAGTGATGATCGCCAAAGCCCTGGCGCAGGAGACGCCGATTATTTTCCTTGACGAGCCGACCGCTTTTCTCGACTTCCCCAGCAAGGTGGAGATCATGCAGCTGCTCCATGAGCTGTCGCGGACAATGGGCAAGACCGTCTTCATGTCGACCCACGACCTCGAGCTGGCCCTCCAGATCGCCGACAAGATCTGGCTCATGGACCGCCAGCGGGGCGTCACCGTCGGCACCCCCGAGGACCTGGCCCTCGACGGCGCGCTCACCCATTTCTTCGAGCGCAAGGGCGTCGCCTTCGATAAGGAGACGGGCCTCTTCCGCATCGACAACACCTTCAGCCGCGAGATCCGCCTCGAGGGCGAGGGGCAACGCTACGCCATGGTTCGCAAGGCCCTCGAACGCAACGGCATCCGTGCCGGCCGCGAGGTGGAAAGCCCCATCACGATCGTTTGCGACGATCCTTTCACGATTCTCTCCCCAACCGGCCAGGAGATGGCCTTCACCATCGGGCAACTGCTCGAAAAGATCTGATAATTATCCAACCAAGCAGATAAGGAATATAAAAACCAGTTCGTATTATCCCCATAGGTTTATGGGGAACATAAGAAGAAGTATAAATTATCCCCATACACCCATGGGAATAATAAATACTTCTTCTTATTATCCAAATAGATGTATAGGAAATACACGGACTTGTATTCTTTATCCCCATAGGCATAATTGGATAAAAATAATCACAATTTATTGTCCTATCAAGCATGATAAGAATATTAAAATTATTATCTTGCACGAAAAAGAAGAGAAATGGGAACAATCATCAAGCAAACGACCATAGAAGAGATCTATGTTTCAGTCCTCCAGGCCCGGCTCGTTGTCAACGAGGAAGGATGGAAACGTTTCGAGCCGATTGACAAGCGCCTCCAGCCGACAGGCTCTCTCATCATGGACGCGGTGGCGGCCATCCTCTCCACTACCGACGAATCGGAGGCATCGGGACTCGCCAAACGGCTGGAGGTGAGCCTACGCGACCTAAACGGTGCCGTGCGTATCCTGACAGGCATGCTCACCTCCGATCTGATCATGCGTTACCGGATGCGTCAAGTCAAGGAATGGCTCTCGTGCACCGATCTATCTATCAGTGAGATCGCCAGCAAGAGTCCCTTTAGCGGGGCCCCCGCCCTATCGAAACATTTCCTCAAGACGGAGGGCATGACACCGGGTGAATACCGCCGCAAGCACCGGCCGGAGAATTTCAGGGAGCTTTACCGCTGGTGATCGACCTGATAGCGCACGCTCCCCGCGTCGTCAATCAAGAGGATCGTCAATCGACCGGGGAAAAGCGGGGTACAAACCGCCAGGCAATCGTCGAGCAGGCGGGTGAAGAAACGGTCGCTATCGTCGGCCGTAAGTCCCTCCCACAGCTCGCGGGCCAAGGTCATCCGCCCGATCAAGCCGATGGCGCCGGGCGAGCAACCCGCCTCCGTGGCGAGCCGCGTCAGGTAATCGCGGTTGAAGACCACCTTGTGGCTGTGCGTATCCAAATGCCCCTCGGCCAGCTTGACCGCCTTGCCCAGCATGATGCCCAAACGCAGGTCGGTCGCGCCCGCCTCGGCCGCCACCTGGATTGTCTCGCCAATAAAATTGCCATATTGCACAAAGGCCTGTGCGGGCAACTCAGGGAAATAGGCCCGCAAGAAACGCTCGCTCTTGGCACCCGAGTTGATCACCACCGCCGGCGTGCCCGAGGCGATGGCGACCCCCATCTCCTTACGGATGGAATTGACGAAAGCCTCCGACGAGAAGGGCTTCACGATGCCCGAGGTACCGAGGATCGAGATGCCCCCGACGATACCCAGGCGGGGATTGAAAGTGCGCTTCGCCAGCTCGGCACCTTCGGGCACCGAGATCACGACCCGCACGCCGGGCCAGCGGTCGCCATAAGCCTTCCGGAGCGCCCGCTCCAGGTTCTCGAGGATCATCCGCCGCGGGGTCGCGTTGATCGCCGCCTCGCCCACCTCGATCCCCAATCCGGGGAGCGTCACCCGACCTACGCCTACGCCACCGGCGATCTCGATCCGGTTCGTCGCCCCGGCGGGTAACCAACTAACGGTCGCCACGATCGCCGCGCCATCCGTCACGTCGGGATCATCGCCCGCGTCCTTACGCACCGTGGCGATCGCTTCCTCTCCAATATTCTCAAGACTGGCGATGGGCACCAGCAGCCGCTCGCCATCCGGCAAGGTCACCGCCGCCTCATCGACCACCGCCGAGGCGGAGAGCAGACGGGCCAGAGCCGCCACCGCCGCCACCGTGGCGCAGGTGCCGGTCGTCAGCCCCGTGCGCAACGGATAGAAGCCGGGCAACAGCCGCTCCACCTCACGCCGGAGCCCATGCCGCCCCGTGACCACCACGAATCCCTCCGGCAAGGCGGGCCTGCAGACGGCATAAACCGCAATACCCAACCGACGGGCCGCCGCCACCTTCTGCGGGAAGCCACCGCTCTCGCCGCTCTCCTTCGTGAGGATCGCCTCCGGCCGCAGGGCCTCGAACAATGCCTCGTCCGCCGCATCGTCGTGATAAAAGCATAACCGTTCCCTCGGAAAACCCTGCCGCAAAGCCAACTCAACCGACTCCGGACGATCGAGCACCCGGAAGTAGGTCTCGTGCCGCAACCAATAGGGCGCCAGCTTGCCGATCGTCTGCACGCCCGTCAGCGCCAACAGCCGACCGACGCCAGCCGCCTCCAACCGACGGATCGCCTCGTCGAACGAATCACACCAATGAATATCGGCCGCCCGCTCCGGATATTGCCGCTCGAGCCGGATAACCGGAATCCTCAACCGGCGGGCCACCCCGGCAATTGTCTGCCGCAACCGCTCGGCGAAAGGATGCGCCGCATCGACCAGAAGACGGATCTCCTTCTCCCGACAAAAAGCCGCCATTGCCTCCCCGTCGAGCGCGCCCGTAATCCGCTGCCCATGCCGGCAAGTGATGACCTGCGCCTCGCCCCGCGTGGAATAAAAATAGGGCGCGCCGGCCTCGTCGAGTGTCTCGACCGCCAGCCGCCCCTCTGTCGTTCCGCCAAAGATCAGGATCATGGGCGGAAAAGATGTTTAAACTCGTGTGAATAGAGCCGCGACAAGCCCTGACGGTTATCGATCGCGTCGCCCACCACCAAAAGCGTCGTCAAAGTCAAATTATTCTCGCGCACCAGCTTGGCCAGGTCCTTCAGTTCGCCCCGATAGATCTTCTCCTCCTTCCAGGTCAGCTTATAACAAGCGGCCACCGGCGTTTCCGGCGGATAAGCCTGCAAAAGTTCCGCCTGTACCTGCTCGACGATCGCCGCGCTCAAGTAGATGCACATCGTGCTGCGCGACTGGGCCAGCTTATGCAGCTGCTCACGCTCCGGCATCGGCGTACGTCCCTCTCCACGGGTCAGGATGATGGTCTGTACCTTCTCAGGGATGGTAAACTGCGAACGCAACGCCGCGGCCGCCGCCTGGAACGACGAGATGCCCGGCGTGATATGATACCTCATCCCATAACGATCGAAGAAAGCCATCTGCTCCTGGATCGCGCCGTAGATACAAGGATCGCCCGTATGGAGACGCACTACCAACAATCCCTTATCATAGAACGATTTCATCAGCTCGAACTGCTCCTCGAGTGTCAGGCTGGCCGAGTTACGTACCACAGCCCCCTTCTTGGCGTAGAAAGTCAACTCACGCGGTACAAGGCTACCGGCGTAAAGGATCAGATCCGCCCGCTCCAGGAAACGCTTGCCACGCACGGAGACCAGCTCCGGATCTCCCGGCCCCGCACCGACGATCTCGATATGTCCCTTGCGCTCCGCTATCCCGTCGATGGAGAGAGCGAATGTGAAATGGGCGCCCTCCTTCAGGCAACCTTTCTGTTTCTCGATCAGCAGGTCGCCCCCCTCAGCCGCTCTCAGGCAACAAGCCTCAGCCACACCGTAAAGCCCGGTCGCAGCGAAAGCCTTCTCCGACGGATTGGGAACTTGGATCCCCTCCAGATCCTCCTTCTTATAGATGACCCGTTCCGCTCCCGGATGACGAGCCAACAGATCAGCAAGCAACAGCTCCTCCTGCTTCAACTCGATAGTCAGGATCCGACGAATCGAAAGCGGCGACAAACCACGACCAAGCAACGTACGATCGATCTCCTCGGAGATGCCCTCCGGATCGCAAGCCTTCCGGCAACCGATTCCCAAATTCAAGACTGCCGGTCGATAATAAAGTGTTGGAACAGTTGACTCATGAATCCAGGGCGTCACGGCGATCAACAGTTCGAAGTCCGCCAATGGGATCTCATCGAAATGATAGAAGATCCGTACATGGGCTGGCAACGTACGCTCCAGATAATCGGTGCCCGCATCCCGGATCTCGAGTAACAAAGCGGTCGGCTTCCCGTTGACAAAAGCAAAGATCTTCTGGTTCATCGAGGCAGGCGTCTCTTCCATTCGCCAGCCCCATTGACGGGCCAACGTATCGAGTGGCCAAAGCGACTGGTTATCGCTCTGGGTCGTGATGATCGCCTCACCACCCGAGATAGCCGCCAACTGACGGGCCAAATCATTAGCTCCGCCCACATGTCCGGAGATAACCGGAATTACCTGCCGCCCCGTACTATCTACACAGACCACCGCCGGGTCATGATATTTATCCTTGATACACCCGGCGATACTCCGTACGCAAATGCCCAATGCCCCGATGAAAATCACCCGGGCCAACTCCGCGAAATGGGCCTCCAAGAAATCCTTATGCGAGGCGATTCGCTCGCAACCATTCCACTCACTTGTGGCATAGATCACCGCATCGCCCAATTCCCGCTGATAAAGCCGCGCCACTGGGAGGCCAGCTTCCGATACCACCAATATCGCTGTCTTATTCTCACTCATGCTTGTAATATTTCTATTGGATTATGGGCATCGACCACCAATCGAATCCGATTACGCAACGGTCGTCCGATCGCCGCGATGCCTTCTAAAAACCTCTTCTCACTCTCTTCAGAGACAGAATTGAAAACAATCGTTCCCTCAGGGGAAAGATAATCTTCGATCCGTCGCAACATCGCCTCCAACTGGCCACCATGCCCGCCAACAAAGACCGCATCAGGCCGTGGATAAGCAGACAAATCGAGCGCCATGAAATCACCAATGACCGCCTCAATGCCTGGCGTACCAAACCGGCGGCAATTCCGCTCGATAATCCCCGCGCAGGACTCACGCCGTTCGAAGGCCGTAATCCGCAAATGGGGAAACTGAGTTTTCGCCTCAATCGAGACTGACCCGGTACAGAAACCAACGTCCCAAAAGACACGTCGTCTCCGCAAATCGAGCAAACTCAATGAAACCAATCGCACCGGCATCTTCGTGATCATGTTCACCCGCCCGTCAAGCAGATCAAACGCTGACTCAGGAATGCCAAATAATCGTGGCCTTACTTCCGTCCGCTCCAAGATAACGCAATTCGGGAAACGAAACTCGCAGGTCGCAGCCTCTTGAAGCGAAAGCGTACGAACTCGCTCATCCGGCCGATTGCCCAACACCTCACCCACCGACATCCGGTAATTATCATAACCATAGTCAAGCATCCGTTGGGCAATCTGATCGGGACTTTTCTGCCGATCTGTCAACAGGCCGATCATCGCCTCGCCCTCGATCAACGCCTGGTCAAAACGATCCCACGGACGGCCCGTCAACGAAACCATCCGCATCTCATGATAAGGCAATAACAAACGATGCGCTAACAATTGTAATGAATTGAAATAGGGATAAACCCGGATCTTCGCATTGGGAAACTCCCGGCGCAACGTGTTGGCGAACCCGAAGAACAGGGGATCACCCGAAGCGAACACCAAGATCTCCTCTTCCGCCAAATAAGACTCAAACACCGCCTGAAGCGGCACCGTGATATCGATCCAACAACTTCCCTCAGGTAAAAGAGAGGCCACGATCGCATGATGCCGCTTACCTCCCGAGAAAACCCGGTGGTGGGCAATCAAATCCAGAACCTCAGGACTCCAATGCGGAGCCTGCTCGTCACTCATCCCGATTACCGTAAACCGCATCCGACGATCAAACATCCCTTCCCGGTTTTAATTGTTCAGCATCGTTGAAACAGAGTACAGCATTGACTAACGTCGCCGCCAAGTTACTGCCACCTTTACGTCCTTCAACGATAATCTTTGGCACCTCCTTAAATACTTTTACCTGATGCTTACTCTCGCAGACATGGACAAACCCGACCGGAGCGGCCACGACTCCTGAAGGTTTCGCTTTTCCCTTCCGCATCAAGTCACATAACTCCATCAAGGCAGTTGGTGCGTTACCGAAAACAAATAACGCATCTGGATGCTCCGCTACTGCCAGACGAATTCCCGCTTGAGTACGGGTAATACCTTTCTCGGCCGCTAAAGCCGCTACCCGATCATCATGCAGATAGCATTTCACCTCGATACCCATCCGTTCCAAAGCACCCTTCCGAATGCCGGCGGCGGCCATCGTTACATCTGTCACAATCACCCGGGTCTCACCTTCAGTCAGACGACGATACATCTCTGCCACGGCGCCTGGATCGGTCCATAAGATCGATTCCATCTCAAAATCGGCTGTCGTATGAATAGCGTGCAGCAAAGCCCACTTCCTGTCCAATGGAATATTCGGATTCCGTAACTCACGCTCGATCGTCCGGAAGCTTCGGATCATGATCTCCTGCCCGATCTTGGCACCCGCTTCATCCGTTTCCCGATAATAGCCGCGCGGCGTCACCATCTTACCCTCCTGATCTATGAAGGTCTGAGAGTTTCCAATGATCACGATCGTGAACATATCGATTATCTCCGGATCGAAAGCCTCCAAAGTAGTGACTTGGATCGTCTGCTCCTCACGTCCGGCCTGACGGACAAATCCAACTGGAGTCTGTGGTGAACGCTCTTTCAAGAAAATCTCCTTCAAACGATAAAGTTGCCAATAACGTCCCTCACTTTTTGGATTATAAACAGCGGTGATGAAATCGCCAACAGCTGCGGCGAAGATACGTTTCTCGATTCGCTCCCAAGGCGTCATCAAGTCGGAAAGGGAAATGATGCAAAGATCATGCCCGATCGGGGAGCCTAACAGAGAAGCCGCTTTCTGGAAAGCGCTGATACCCGGCAGGACACGAACTTCCATGTCGCTTCCACGTTCACGCCGCATCTCATAAATAAGCGGAGCCATCCCATAAATTCCAGAATCACCAGAGCTGATCACGCAAACAGCCTTACCCGCCTCCGCAAATTCGAAAGCCTGTTCCGCCCGAGCTCTTTCCCGTTTCATACCGGTGTCCACACACTGGGCACCTTCATGCAATAATGGGGTGATGAACTGGAAATAATACTTATAACCAATGATCACGTCGCTCTCCTGGATAGCCTCCCGGACAGCAGGTGTTATATCCGATACATCGCCCGGTCCGATCCCGGCCACGACGATTCTTCCTTTTCGCGTTGTCTCCATGAAATCCATTCCAAATAATATGATAACGCGAAGGTAGGGATTTCCATCGAAATCCCTGCCTCCGCGCTCCTCGATCACAATATTAACTCTATTACGAATTCGGATTTGCCTGTGTCTCCTTATCTGGAATATCCCAAGTCATGTGCTCTATCGTCACTGAGGTTCTATCGCTCCAATGATTAGCGCCCTCATAAACCGGAGCCTCATTCCAGCGCTTATGGTTGAAGAAGTTCAAACCATTCTCGGCCCACATCTCCATCCGCCATTGCAATTTCACCATCTCTAAAGCCGACAGGCCTCGCATCGAGGGATAATTATCACACGTTAATGAGGTAGCCCCCTCTTTTGTCCGAGCCGCCAATAAGCGATCGAGAGTAGACTTGGCTCCCGCCTCATCACCAGAGACAGCTTGCGCCTCAGCCATCATCAAAAGAACCTCTGATGTCCGGAAAAGAATCACGTCCGAATTCGTTTTATCGTGCGTACGAACACTTTGGTCGGAAGCGATACTTGCCGCCCATTTCAACGAGGTATAAGCGGGAATAACCTTCGGATACCACACCGTGTCGTTTGAGACAATCTCGAAATAGGGAAACTCATGTTTCTCTGTCGTAAATCGCTCCTTCCGGAAATCATCATCCGCGAAACGGTCATACAAGGCCTGGTCTATCTGCATATAATCCTCTCCATAACCACCATTCGAGCTATTGAAGGGATCCATATAGAACCAGGGATACTGATTCGTATCAGTCGTCCATCCGAAAAGGCATTCGGGATTCACGGCGACTGAGAAGAACGCATTATCGTCGGCACGGACATCATCCGTCTTCTCACAGATCGCTTTTACCCGGCTGTTTGCCGCCCCATAATGTTCCTCTTTGATGAAATTCCAACCATAATGATCAAGAATATCCCGACAAGCCTCAATACAAGTCTTGTAATCTCCCGTTTGCAGAGCTGCCCGGGCGATCATGTAGCGAGCTATACCCATATCGATATCGTAGACCTCCGTTTGCGTATTGCCAATCGTATAACCATCAACGCCATAACCGGATTCTCCAAAGAGCCGCTCAGCCTCCTCCAAATCGTTCTTGATAAAGTTCCAGGTTTCCTCGGCTGAGGCCGGAGCGACTGGGTCGTTATAGGCGTATTTCGTATAAATCGGCATACCATGGCCTTCTTTTCCACCATGCAGATAAGCCTTGGTGAAACGCTCCATCAACTCCATATAGCCAAAGCCACGCACGGTCAGGCATTGCGCCTTATACCGTTTAAGCAAAGCCGACTCACCGACAATCTCGTCCGTAAGATACATCAGGACCTTGTTCGCCTCATTGATAACCAAAGAAGGACCAACCCAATAGCCGTAACAGGACTCAATCTGATTCGATTCCCAATACATCAACGAGGGGTCGTTGCGATAATAACGCCCCCAGCCATCCGTATTCCGGGTATCGCCATAAACAATATCACCGCACTGCAAGTCGCGCATCATAGCGAAAGCCCACTCGTTATCGTAATTCATATTACTGAAACCGCCACACATTTTGGAATCTCGCTTGCACAATTGAGCCGCCATGTTAGCCGCCATTCCTCCCAAGATCATCTCTCGTTCAGAATCCGTACCATTCTTCAGGATATCCTCAATCTGCTCATCCGTAAATTTATTCGGGTCTGTTACGTCCAGCTTATCCGCGCATGAGCCCAGCAACAGGCAACCACACAAAGCGCCCATCATCAATCTTATTGTTGTTGTATTCATAAAATTCTCTTCCTTGTTTTTAACATGATAATAATAAACGCACTCTACTCTAGAACTCCAGGTTGACACCAATCGACATCGTACGCATCGTCGGGTAGATGTATTGCCCGACAGCCCATCCTCCCGTCAAGGCCATACTGGGATCCACTCCTTTCTTCGCAGAAACAAAGAACAGGTTATCTGCGGAGGCATAAACACGCAATTTACTGATATGCATCTTATTCAGCAGACTATGTGGTAAGGTATACCCCAACGTGATATTCTTACAACGCAGATACGAGGCAGAGAAAAGGGCCATATCCGTATATTTCCAAGAGCCGAAAGTGGAACCATCGTAATAGAAGTTCTCATCCATCGCATACCATTGCATCGGGAAATAAGCACCCGTATTCTCAGGTGTCCAGGTATTACCGATCAGGTCTGTCGACTGCGGCTCGTAACTAATACCAGCCTGCGCACTTCGATAAAGTCCGTTGGCATATTCCGTTGAGAAGAACTTACCACCCAACTGATAAGCGAAAATAGCGGAGAAATCAAAATCACGGAAGCGAAGCGAAGTGGAGAAACCACCGATCCATTTCGGGATAGCGCTGCCCATCTCATATTGTGACGCGTCGCTGCTGACAGTTGTCTTGACAGACTCTCCTACCTCATAATTGGCATAACGACCTCCATGGTCATTATTATGGACATCATCGTAAGTCACCCGATGCCAATACATCGGCAATCCACTTGCCTGATCAACCCCGGCATATTTATCCCGGCATATTTATAAAGATAGATGTTATACCAATCCCGACCTTCGCCACGCAGGTAGAATGGGAAGCTGGTATCACTTGAGCCTGTTGCCGTCCATCCCTCTCCATTGGCCAACCAAGTACCCTTAGGCAGGTCTGAGGTCTCGTCCCAAGCAGGAATAGAAGATTCGGGAACTTCCACTAGCGTCGTCTTATAATGTGTCCCGTTCAAGGTGATACTCCAGGTCCAATCTCTCGTATGAATCAGGTTCGCACTGAGTTCCAGCTCAAAGCCCCGGTTGCGCAATTGGGCAGAGTTACGTTGACGGGTCTCTGCTCCGGCATTACCTAAAATCGAGACCGGCTCATTATAGAAGGAATTTACAGTCAGGTTATTATAGAAATCGACACTTCCGGCGAGCCGATTACCGAAGAGCTCGAAGTCAAGACCGATATCAGTCGTATGTACCGTTTCCCAAGTCAATTCCTCATTCACTAACGAGCCATAACTGATGGAATACTCTTGAGCGGTTCCCTGGCCATTCGTCGAGGGATTCCAGACCGCCACACCGTAGGTCCAGGTATGGTTTGTATAGTTACCGATACCATTCTGGTTACCGATTACACCATAACTTGCCCGGAGTTTAGCGTTATCGAGCCAACCTTTCGCGGCTCTCATAAAAGGCTCGGCCGAGAAGCGCCAGCCGCCACCAACCGACCAGAAGGTTCCCCATTTGTTGATCATGAATTTGGAAGAGCCGTCACTCCGGACAGAAGCGGACAGATAATACTTATCATCATAATTATAGTTTGCCCGGGCCATATAAGATTCCATACGTACCTTGTCCAACGACCAACCGGGCGTCGCCATATTCGCGATATTATAATAATGGCTGGTAAAATTACCCGGCGAGATATAACCGGGAACAAGCTCATAGGCCGAACCCCAATTAAGCTGATCCTTGTCCAGGTCATTGTACTCATGCCCGGCCAACACGTCGACGTGATGACGGTTCACATCCTTGTTATAGGTCAACAACTGTTGCGTGTTGATAATCCGCTGGGTATATTTCTGGATACCGATGCCACCGACGCCATCTCCCAATCCGCTTTCACTGTTCATGTATTTCATCAAGCGATTGGTGTGTTGATCCATCGAGAAATTGACTGTCAGCTTGAAATCCTTCAGGAAGGAAATATCGGCATATACCCGGGAGGTCCACAAGTCCACCTGCGTCTGGTTCTTGTTCTCATCAATCTCGAAGAGGACATCCCGCCCTAACTGATTACCTGCGGTCGAGCCCAGCGGTGAATAAGAGGTGCCCTCAACACCGGCCTCCTTCCGTTCGCCATTCTCATAAATAATTCCTCCAATCGAACCATCACCATTCGCCTCACGGGCCCAAATTGACATTGTAGGCAAGTGACCGTTCACATACAGCATCACGTTACCTGTCGCCGCTCCGGGATTCCGTCCCCACTTGGTCGACATGGCGTTGGTCGTCGTTCGTGTATAGCCGACATTCGCGCCGATCTTCAACCACTTGAACAATTTAGCATCTACATTCGCACGTCCGCTGAACCGCTCGAACGCAGACGACCGAATATAAGAGGGATCATCCAAATACCCTAACGAGGTATAATAATTGATCTTGTCGTTGCCTCCGCTGGCCGAGATATTATACTCCTGGCGGAAAGCCGTATTCAACAAGGCGTCGGCATACGTATTCTCATACCATACAGGAACTGCGCGTTGGGATTGATCCGCCCGTCAAGACCGACCAGATATTGTCCGCTCATCGTGGCACTTGCCAGGGTACCGGAACCACCGTCCGGCGTATAGATAGCGCCCGGCACGTTATAGGCCATCCAGTTACCCAAGCCATTGCGATAGAAATTGGTCTCGCTATCGCCCGCCCCGCTGTTGTAATTGAACAAGTGCGCGCTGGCGAAAGCGGCAGCCTCCTCATGCGTATGATTCGGATTGCTTACGTTCGTGTAGGGTACGCCATTCTCATCGACACCCGGCCGACCGGTACCATTGACACCATAACGATAAGAGTTGTAGATAGAACGCCAAACATAGGTGTAATAATCGGCGGCGCTTGTCATGCCACTCGTGTTGAACGACCCGATTGAGTTCCAGCCCCAACGAGCGTCAAACGAGATACGGGTCTTGCCACTCTGCCCCTTCTTGGTCGTGATCAGGACAACGCCATTGGCGCCTCGCGAACCATACATGGCGGTCGAGGCGGCATCCTTCAAAACCGTGACCGACGCAATATCCTGCGGATTCATGTTTGAGAGCGGGTTCTCGTTCTGGGCGGGCACACCATCAATGACGATCAACGCCGAGGCGTTATTTCCGGTCGCCGAACTGACACCACGCACCCGGATTCCCATATCAACACCCGGCTGGCCATCCGCGGCCGCGACCTGCAAACCCGGAATGGATCCCTCCAAAGCCTTGGAGACGGTCGACACATTCTGGATCCCGATCACTTTCGAGTCAATCTGGCTAACGGCGCCTGTCAGGCTGGCCCTCGTCTGCGAGCCATAACCCAAGACCACCACCTCATCCAGTTGTTCCGCGTTCTCGAGCAGTTTGACTCTCAAATAACGTTCATTTCCAACCTTGACCTCCTGTGTCATATAGCCGACATAAGAAAACAGAAGTACGGCCTTCTCTCCACCCGGGACATTGTCCAATGAAAAAGAGCCGTTCACGTCGGTTAGCGTTCCCACTTGCGTTCCCTTGACGCTGACATTCACTCCGGGAAGCTCAACCCCATTCTCGTCCACCACCTTTCCTGAGATGGCCGTCGTTTGGGCGGACACAGCGGTCCCGACTGCCCACAAGGGCAGCATCCAAAATAGATCTTTCCTCATAAAAAACCTTTACTTTTTAATTAAAACGGTTATATAAAAAAACAAATCGAAACGAATAAAAAACGTATAAACTCGTATCGAACAAGAAAATCAAACAACGTAAATCCTATTCTTAATCCTATTCTTAATCCTATTCTTAATCCTATTCTTAATCCTATTCTTATGTATCCTTGTCGGCAAAGATAAACGATTTCCCCAATTGAGTATACGATCAAACGGCTTATTTTATCATCAAATATGCCAATTTCATCAACAAATCTCCCGACGGGTCGCCAAGAGACAATCCCCGGCCTCTTTTTCTTCCTTATCCAAGCAAAACCCTTTACCTTTGCCTAAAAATCATTAGGAGAGTTCGAATGAAGAGACATTTTCTGATTGGCGCCGCCACATCCGGCAGCGGGAAGACCACCTTCACGACCGGATTGCTGCGCGTCTTATATAATAAAGGTATAAAAGCGCAACCGTTCAAATGCGGGCCGGATTACATCGACCCACAGTTTCACACCCAAGCGGCCCATCGCCCATCGGTTAACCTCGACAGTTGGCTTGCTTCGATGCCCCATCTCCAAACGGTCTACAGCAAATATGGCGCCGACGCGGAGGTGCTGGTCACCGAGGGTGTCATGGGACTGTTCGACGGCTACGACAAGTGGCTCGGCAGCAGCGCCCAATTGGCCAGCTCGCTCAACATCCCCGTGATATTGCTGGTCAACGCCCGCTCGACCGCCTTTTCGGTCGCTCCCCTGATCTATGGCTTCAAGCATTTCAATCCCGACGTCCGCATTGCCGGGGTCGTTTTCAACCAGGTCGCTTCCGAATCGCATTTCCGATACTTGCGTGAGGCGTGCGAGGCGACGGAGACGCCCTGCTTCGGCTATCTTCCCAGACTGAAAGAGCTGGAAGTACCCTCCCGGCATCTGGGATTGACACTCGACCAGGAGTTTGAGCGTGAGCGATGGATCGAACATGTCGCCGAAGCGATCGAGGCCTCGATCGACATCGATAGCCTTCTTGACCATTGCCCGGCCGACCTGCCGGAGCCGGTGGAGGAGACCAAACCGGCCGACGGCACCCTGCGTGTGGCTGTCGCCCGCGACGAGGCTTTCAATTTCATCTACCGGGAGAATATCGCCAGTCTGGAACGGCTTGGACAAGTCCTCTATTTCTCGCCCCTGAAAGATCATCACCTGCCGGAAAGGATCGACCTGCTCTATCTGCCGGGCGGTTATCCGGAGTTCTTCCTCCCGGCGCTCGAGGCGAACCGGTCCCTGAAAGAGGAGATCGCCCAATTCGCCAACGAAGGCGGTAAGGTCCTGGCGGAATGTGGCGGCATGATGTATCTTTGCCGGGAGATCATAGACCCGGCGGGCGGCCATCACCCGATGTGCGGTGTCTTGCCGCTCACGGCCACGATGGAGGGGATGCGGCTTCACCTCGGCTATCGCCAGTTCGAGTACAACGGTCATGCCTGGCGGGGGCACGAGTTCCACTACTCCAATATCATCGGCGATTATCCTTCCGCGGCGGCCCTGTTCGACGCCAAAGGAAAGGCCAGCGCCACGCCGCTCTATCGGCAAGCGAACGTCATCGCCGGCTACACCCATCTCTATTGGGGCGATCAAAATCCATTAAATCTTTGGGAATCATGAGAAGAATCTATACGAAAACGGGCGACCGCGGCACGACCGGCATTCACGGCGGCGAGCGGGTCCCTAAAGACGATATCCGGATCGAGGCCAACGGTTGCCTCGACGAGTTGAACTGCCAGATCGGCATTGTCCGCTCATTGCTTGAGGCGGCGCACGATTGGCAAACGATCCTCCAAACGATCCAGCAGGAGCTGATGGTCGCCATGAGCCTGGTCGCCACGCCCTCGGCCCTCCGCAAGCGCAACCCGAACCAGTTCTCCGGGCAGGTCGTCGCGGCTTGCGAGCGGGAGATGGACCGGCTGATGCCCTTGATCGAGGACAAGGACTATTTCATCCTGCCCGGAGGAACACCCATCGCCGCCCAGCTCCAGATGGCCCGCGCCATCGCCCGCCGGGCCGAGCGACGCCTCTGGAGTCTGCACCGGCAGGATCCCGTCCCCGAGGCGATCCTGATTTTCCTCAACCGCCTCTCGGACCTCTTTTTCGTCATGGCCCGTTACGAGACACAGCAGCAGGACTGGCCGGAAGAGCGTTGGCTGGCTTTCGCCTACAAACGCAAAATGAAACAGGAATGAAACATCTTATTCCGGCGGTTTATGTATTTTTGCCGTTTAATCTACACAAGAGCAACAAGACTAGAGAAACTATAAATAGACATTTAATATAAGTATGGAGAAAAAACACCATTATCAGGGATTAACCCAACAACAAGTCGAGGAGAGCCGCCGGCAACACGGCGAGAACATCCTCACACCACCCGAGAAGGCCTCCCTTTGGAGCCAGTTCCTTGAGAAATTTGAGGACCCCATCATCCGGATCCTGCTTGTCGCGTGGCTGCTGTCCATGGTCATCGCCGGCGTTCACTGCTGGGGGCCGGAAGCGAAAGGCGCATCCGCGTTCCTCGAGCCGGTGGGCATCTTCTTCGCGATCATGCTGGCCAGCTGCGTCGGCTTCTTCTTCGAGGTGAAAGCCAACAAGGCGTTCGATATCCTCAACACCGTCAACGACGACGTGATGGTCAAGGTCATCCGCGACGGCAAGATCCAACAGGTCGCCAAGAAAGAGGTGGTCGTCGGCGATATCGTGGTCCTGGAGACGGGCGAGGAGGTGCCGGCCGACGGTACGCTGCTCGAGTCGGTCTCCCTGCAGATCAACGAGTCGACCCTTACCGGCGAGCCGGTCGTCAGCAAGACGACCAATGAGGCCGATTTCGATCCGGAGGCGACTTATCCCTCCAACGTCGTCATGCGCGGCACCAGCGTCGTGGATGGCCACGGTGTCATGCAGGTCGAGAAAGTAGGCGACGCCACCGGCTACGGAAAGGTCTACGAGGGCTCGCAGATCGAGAGCGGTGTCGACACGCCGCTGCAGATCCAGCTAAAGGGGCTGGCCAAGGTGATCAGCAAGGCGGGCTATACGATCGCCACCGTCACCTTCGTCGCCCTGGCCGCCAAGCTGTTCCTCTCCGGACAGGTTTCGGCCATGCCGCCGATGGAGATCATCGCGCACCTGCTGAATTACTTCATGGTCGCGGTCACGCTGATTGTCGTCTCCGTTCCTGAGGGATTGCCGATGAGCGTCACCCTCAGTCTTGCCCTCAGCATGAACCGGATGCTCAAGACCAACAACCTGGTCCGCAAGATGCACGCTTGCGAGACGATGGGCGCCACGACCGTCATCTGTACCGACAAGACCGGCACGCTGACGCAAAACCAGATGCAGGTCCACGAGACTAAATTCTATAACCTCAAGAACCAGACGCTGGCCGACGACGAGCTGAGCGCCCTGATCCAGGAGGGCATCGCCGTCAACTCGACCGCGTTCCTCGACTTCTCAGAAGAGAAGGTCAAGACGCTGGGCAACCCGACCGAGGCGGCGCTCCTGCTCTGGCTCAACAGCCAGGGGGTCGATTACGCCGCCCTGCGCGACAACGCGCCGGTCATCAGCCAGCTGACCTTCTCCACCGAGCGAAAGTATATGGCGACGGTCGTCCGCTCCGGCCTGCTGCCCGGCAAGCGGATCCTCTACGTGAAAGGCGCGCCCGAGATTGTCCTGGCCAACAGCCAGCGGGTCGCCATGGAGGGCAAGACCATCAGCGTCGAGGCCGCACGCCCCGTCATCGAGAGCCAGTTGCTGGCCTACCAGAACCAGGCGATGCGTACGCTGGGCTTCGCCTGCCAGATCCTGGAGGAGAACCAGGCCGCGGATTTCTTCGCCGACGGCCGGTTGCATGATACCGACCTGACCTACCTCGGCATCGTGGCCATCTCCGATCCGGTCCGCCAAGACGTGCCCGCCGCCGTCCAAAGCTGCATCAACGCCGGCATCGACGTCAAGATCGTCACGGGCGACACGCCGGGTACGGCCCGCGAGATCGCCCGGCAGATCGGCACCTGGAATCCCGACAAGGATACCGACCGCAACATCATCACCGGCCCCGCCTTCGAGGCCCTGACCGACGAGGAGGCACTCGAGCGGGTACTCGACCTGAAGATCATGTGCCGCGCGCGGCCGACCGACAAGCAACGACTCGTGCAGCTGCTCCAGAAAAAGGGCGCCGTCGTGGCCGTGACCGGCGATGGCACCAACGACGCGCCCGCCCTGAAAGCGGCGCAAGTGGGCCTCTCGATGGGCGATGGCACCTCCGTCGCCAAGGAGGCCAGCGACATCACCATCATCGACAACTCGTTCAGCAGCATCACCCGCGCCGTCATGTGGGGCCGCTCGCTCTATCGCAATATCCAGAAGTTCCTGCTGTTCCAGCTGACGATCAACGTGGCGGCCTGCCTCATCGTCCTGCTGGGCTCGCTGATCGGCACCGAGTCGCCCCTGACCATCACGCAGATGCTTTGGGTGAACCTCATCATGGATACCTTCGCCGCCGGCGCGCTCGCCTCGCTGCCGCCCAACGAGCGGGTCATGAAAGACAAGCCCCGCCGCAGTGGCGAGCATGGCGACTTCATCATCACCCGCCCCATGGCCTACACCATCTTCGGCGTCGGCCTGGCCTTCGTCGTGGTGCTGATGGGGCTGTTGCTCTACTTCCACGCCGGAAGCGGCCTCTCCGCACACGACCTGTCGTGGTTCTTCAGCTTCTTCGTGATGCTGCAATTCTGGAACATGTTCAACGCGAAGGCCTTCATGGAGGGTACCTCCGCCTTCGCCCGGCTGGGCGAGAGCAAAAGCTTCCTGCTCGTGGCAGCGATCATCCTGGTCGGCCAATACCTGATCGTCACGTTCGGAGGCGAGATGTTCAACGTCACGCCGCTGCCCTGGAAGGATTGGGGCATCATCATCGGCTCCTCGTCGCTCGTGCTCTGGATTGGCGAGCTGATCCGGTTGTTCCGGCGCTAGGCTATCGTCTCGCGAAAGATTAAAAAGAATGAACACAGATTTATTTATTGGTTTTCAATAAATAATCTGTGTTCATCTCGTTTATATCCGCGTCATCAGGCGTTCCTTACGCCCCCTTTTCCGCTTTCATCCCTGTTAAACACCGCCGGGCGTACCGCCTCCTTCCTCCTCGCCGGTATCGAGCCCTTTCGCCAGACGATAGGATTTGACGGAACCATATTTAATGCCATCCTCAACGACACCCTCTACCTGGAACGTCGCCCCGGCCAAGGTCGCCTTCAAAGACTTCGAGGGCGAGAAGATGAATTTCACGTTCTGGATCATCGTACGGGCATCGAACTCGTCGATTGTCGCCGCGCCCTTGCTGCCAAACGAGAGACGCAGCTTGCCCAGATCGCCAATCGAGATGGTCAAGCCGCTCAAGATCAACGAGACCAGCTTGTCGTTCGTCACCTCCATAGCATATTTGTACTCGCCCTTCGAGAGGGTCGTATCCGCCACGGCCATTTTCGCCGTCTCATCCACGTCGAGCAGCCCCTTGCTGGCCGGCACGGCATACCACATCTTTTCTTTCGTCTTAGGATTCACCTTATAGACCAAATTAAAACTCGCGTTCATAATATTAAATTATAAAGTTAATAAAATCAATATCAGACATTTATAAAGTAGACAGAAAAACGTCGGCGTCTCACGCCCGGAACATCGGCATCCCAAGCGTGAAACGTCGGCATCTTTCGGCCAAAACGTCGGCATTCAATTTTCCTCCAGCCCGATCAACGCCCGGAAAATACCTGCCGCCACTTGCCAGTAACCAATGTCTGTCGGGTGAACACCATTCGATCCGACTTCCTCATTGCCTGGAACATAATCATTATTGGGCCGCTCCTCCGTCGGATAGACATTCTGGCAATCGAACTGGGCGTTGTTATCGATAAAATGGGTAAAAGAGGCATACTCCTCACTGTTGGCTAATGCCTGATAGGCCGCATTCAGGCGATGCACCTTGACACCGAAGCCCGCCGCGCCATAAATGCCGTTCACGTCGCCCTCCTGGTAGTTCGCCCCCAAACCGCCATTCTGCGAGGGCAGCAGGACGCTTCCCAACAACACCACGCAATCAGGATAGGCCTCGTGGAAACGGTTGATCAACCGCTTGGCGCCATTCAGGATCCAATCCAAGTCGTCAAACGGACCGCTCGACAGCAACTCGTTGGTGCCCAACTGGAGATAGACATAATCCAACTGCCCGCCACAATGCTCCGCCACATAATCCTTGACATCGAAATCCTTGTAGCTGTCCCACGTATAGCCGCCGGTCCCTTCCCAGCCGACCGTCCCGTCCGCGTTCTTCTTGCGGCCGACCAGCTGATAGTTATCCAACGACAACGGGGCGGGCCACGAGGTCGCGCCGACGGTTCCTTTCAGGCGACGGCTCAACTCGATCGGTGTCTGCCCTGCCGACATGAGGCTGTTGCCCAGGCAGAGTACGTGACACGGGCTTGCCGGATTACGCGCCTCACGGGTGACGAGCGTCACCTGCTTCGAGTCCAGCAGCTGCCCATTATAATCGTAGATCGAGAGATTCATCTCGCACTCGCCCACGTCCGCCGAGGTCGGTACGTAACGCCAATAACGCTCGTAGTTGCTCCCTTTCTCGCACTCGAGGGCCAGGATATAGTTTCCCGACCGGGGATTCGTCACCACGCCATAAAAATAGACTTTCAACGTATCGCCCACGACGGCGTAAAGCCGGTCGCCAATCGCGATCTCCGCGCCCGTGCCCGTCAGCTCCTCCTCCTCAAAAACAGGGATGGGATCATCGTCGCTACAGCCGGGCAAAAAGGCCAGGACAGCCCAAAGAACCATCCAGAACGGTAAACAAACGCTTTTCATCTCGATTTAATTTAGGGGGAAAGGTCTCTAAAAGGAAAGACCTTCCCTCTGCTAAACTTTAATGATTCATTTCATAATCCCCTACTTTCGCGATTTCAAGAGTTAAGGATGATATTTTGTTATCCCATGTACCATTGCCACAAGCATACCAACTCAAATTGCGATGCACATGATGATCCCATTGTTTACCGATACAAATCAATACATTCCCGCTATATTGAGTATTCTCGTACGCGTGAAGAACCGTACAATAGGTATTGTCCTCTCCTGTATAATAGACATTTAATGATGTCACTTTATCATTAAAATAATATGGTGACGCACCAAGATTTGGGACCTGAGCAAATTGATACATCCCCGCATAGATAATAATGTCATCACCCATACCATCAATGTTATCCCACATTTGGGTCCGTCCTATTATTCCTGTATCTGATCGGGTTAATGCCTTCGCTTCCTGCTCATTCAGTTTTTCATATTGTATTGCCGCTTCCGCTTCCGAAACCGAATCGAAATATTCAATACTTCCATCGGGATAAGATACTGTTGTCAAATTGGATTTAGAGCGTAATGTGGTTTCAAACAAAGTATTAAAATCCTCATTCAAATAAACAATCGTGGAATCATTCACACGTTCACAATCCGTAACAAACTTCTGTCCCTTATAGGCAACATTCAGGGTAACACGTTCCTCACTCGTTTCCTCAGAAGACTTCGTCATTAACTCCGCAGGCTGGTTAATCTCCTCCAAATCGTTTTGACACCCAACTAAAGCAGCCAACATCAAGCCGCCAACTAAAAACAAATTCTTTTTCATTTTGATATAAATTAAAGATTAAAAATCATTAGTGTCCACTAAAAAATCATAGTAGTTCTTTGAAATTATTGAAATTCAATTTGTTATAAGCAATTTTGAAGAGAACGGAT
>CHCFR05602__coassemble_274_pt1 | contig 36178 bp, 30 predicted proteins | sample CHCFR05602__metabat2_low_PE_046 | metagenome-assembled genome bin CHCFR05602 | reverse complement strand
TGAAAATAGGAGATAAACACCTATGATTAGTGTTTACCTCCTACTCGATTATTTAATTACCCATCGATTCAGGTGGTTATTATCTGTCCGTACCACAAACTTATAGAACTTCGATTGGGGTAGCTGATCGCTCTTGACGTGATATTCCCCGTCCGAAGCCGGGACTGTCGCCAGAGGGATCCATTGATCTTCTCCGCCGGTCTTGTACAGATTGTCTGTTGCCATATAGATCGTGGCCTTGGCGCTTTGGTTCAGGCAGCGCCAGGAAAGGATCACGTCGTCGTCATAGGGCGCGCTTTTCAGGTCGGTAATGTCTATCGGGCCAATGAAGGGCATGCCATCCTGTTCCCACAAGATCGCTTGCGGCACTTGGAATCCCATAAACCGGCAGATGGAGGGCGTAATGTCGGTGATGGCCAGCTGCCCGTCGTGAAAATGGCGGTTAACTTCCTGGTTCGTGGCGATCCAGGTCGTCCTTTCCCGCTCGGACTGCCCACCGTGATCGTGCCCGTTTTCCGTACGGCCATGATCCGTCGTGATGATCACCAGCCACTCCTCGTCGAACCGCTCTTCCCGATATTTGACCGCCTCCCAGATTTGGGCGATTTGTTGGTCGGCTTTCAGGGTATAATCGTCGAAGAAACGGCCGTTACCCTCAATGTGGCCAGCGTCGTCGGTATACCACAGATAGACCCAACTCAGGTCTGGCGCGTCTTTTCGGATACCTTGGGCGGCATCCTTGGTTATTTGTTCATCAATATCGAAAATATGCAGGTCCTTTTCTTTCTTAGGGAACCGTTTGGTATCGAGGTCATACCCATCGCGGACATAATCGATCTTCAGGTGGTTCGTTTCGGGTTTGCCCTCGCCCAAGAGGACCGTCCGGTTATCTGTCCAACTTGAGTAGATCGCTGTTTTGTAGTCTTTTTCCTGTTCTTTGGCGATGCGGAAAATGGTCCAATAATTGTAATTGGGCTTCAGGTTTGAGTTCCCGTCGACGTTGTGCTTGTTCATCCAGGTGGCCGTCAACAAATTGGTATAGCCAATTGCCGAAATAGTAGGAGTCTGCGAATAGCCGCCAACCTCTCCACCCGTATAGGCTCTTGAGAATGATCCCCGAGAGGCGATCTCGTCAATCGCTGGCGTATTCAACCGCTCGATCATGTCCGCTGGGACACCGTCAATAATAACAAATACCGTCTTGCGTGTCTTGGCGGACACCGCGACAGCAAGGAAAAGGCACAATGAAATGATCCATTTAAGTTTCATGATAAATCAGTTTTTTAAGGTTGTTAATTTGGGCGCGAAGGTAATTAAATATCAGCACGGATGGACGTGATGGGGTGATAATAAATGAGGCTGCCCCTTTTTGGGGGGACAGCCTCTGTTTGTTTATCATGTATCGAGGTAATATTATTTCAGTTTCGACAACGCCTCCTTGATCCGTTTGATTGCTTCGACAATATTCTCATCGCTTGTCGCGTAGCTCATACGGATGCACTCGGGCGCTCCAAAAGAGGTACCGCCAACGCAAGCGACGTGGCCGACTTCCAGAAGATACATCGCCAGGTCATCAGCGTTGTTGATCGTGCGGCTGCCGTCCGTCTTGCCATAATAGTAGCTGCATTTTGGGAAGAGGTAGAATGCGCCTTCCGGTTTGTTGACCTCGAATCCGGGAATCTCTTTCGCCAAATTGACAATCAGGTCGCGACGGCGCTCAAAAGCCTGACGCATCTCTTCTACAGGTGCTTGTGTGCCTGTATAAGCGGCTTCCGCTGCCTTTTGGGAAACGGAGCAGGGGCCAGATGTATATTGACCTTGCAGTTTGTTGACCGCTTTGACGATCCATTCCGGTCCGGCGATAAAGCCGATACGCCAGCCCGTCATCGCGTAAGCCTTGGAAACGCCATTGACGATCACCGTACGCTCTTTCATACCCTCGATATGAGCGATGCTGTGGTGCTTGCCGATGTAGTTGATATGCTCGTAGATCTCATCGGCGATCACGATGATTTCCGGGTATTTTTTCAGGACTTCCGCCAAACCGGCCAGCTCCTCGGCGCTGTATACCGATCCGGTTGGGTTTGATGGAGAACACAAGATCAACGCTTTGGTCTTTGGCGTGATCGCCGCTTCCAATTGTGCTGGCGTGATCTTGAAATCCTGCTCGATACCGGCAGGAACAATGACGGACTTACCTTCCGCCAACTTGACCATTTCCGGATAGCTTACCCAGAAAGGAGCGGGGATGATCACCTCATCACCTGGATTGACCAATACGAGAATCGTGTTGCAAACCGACTGCTTGGCGCCATTCGCGCAAGAGATCTGGTTGATCGTATACTCAAGATTATTCTCGTTTTTCAGTTTGTTGACAATCGCCTCGCGAAGAGCGGGGTATCCGGCAACAGGAGAGTAACGTGAATAGTTCTCGTCGATAGCCTTTTTGGCGGCCTCCTTGATGTGATCCGGCGTGTTGAAATCTGGCTCACCAACACTCAGGTTGATGACATCAACGCCTTGAGCTTTCAGCTCTCCACTTTTTTGTGACATGGCCAGGGTTGCCGAAGGCGACAAACTGGCTAAGCGATCCGATACTTGTGACATGTTATGTATGATTTTAAAGTTATTTGATGTTATGCAAAATGTGTCCCATCCGCTCTTTTTTCGTTTTCATATAGAACTCATTGTAGGGATTGGGCTCCACCTCGATCGGTATGTTCTCGACAACGGTCAAGCCGTAAGCTTCCAAGCCGACCCGTTTAACGGGGTTGTTGGTCATTAAGCGCATTTTGGTGATACCCAAATGACGCAAGATCTGGGCTCCTACACCATAATCGCGCTCGTCCGCTTGATGGCCCAGGCAGATATTGGCATCGACGGTATCCATGCCGTTTTCCTGTAATTTATAGGCTCTCATCTTTTCCATTAATCCGATGCCACGTCCCTCCTGGTTCAGGTAGATGACAGCGCCACGTCCCTCTTTTTCTACCATTTGCAAAGCCTTGTGAAGTTGGTCTCCGCAATCGCAGCGCAGGGATCCGAAAATGTCGCCCGTAGCGCATGAGGAGTGAACACGTACAAGAACGGGATCGTTACCTTTCAAGTCGCCTTTAATCAAGGCAACGTGCTCGAGGCCATTACTCTTTTGGCGGAAAGGGATCAGCCGGAAATGGCCATATTGTGTCGGCATATCCACCTCTTCGCCCTTCTCGACGATGGATTCCTCTTTTAATCGGTACGCGATCAGGTCGGCGATAGAGATCAGCTTGATATCATATTTATCCGCCATCTCCCTGAGTTCGGGCAGACGAGCCATCGTTCCATCATCGTTCATGATCTCCATGAGTGCGGCGGCAGGATACAAGCCCGCCAAGCGGCACATGTCGACACACGCTTCCGTATGTCCGGCACGACGAAGGACACCTTTTTCCTGGGCATATAATGGATTGATATGTCCTGGACGGCCAAATGTCTCCGGTCTGGATTTCGGATCAGCCAAGGCCTTGATGGTCTCGGCGCGGTCTTTAGCGGAAACGCCGGTTGAGCAGCCTTCTAATTTATCGATAGTCACCGTGAAAGGCGTACCTAATACAGAGGTGTTGTTGCTGACTTGATGTGGGAGGTCTAACTCCTCGCAACGTGAGATCGTAATGGGCGCGCACAAGACGCCTCTCGCGTTTTTGAGCATGAAATTGATTTTCTCGGGGGTGACTTTTTCCGCGGCGATGATCAAATCGCCCTCGTTCTCGCGGTCCTCATCATCAACGACGATGATGAATTTGCCCTCCTTGAAATCCTCAATAGCCTCTTCGATGGTGTTCAGTTTAATTTCACTCATATTATTTGATCGATTACTTAATCTGTTATTTTTACAAAGATACTTTTAAATTATTATCCCGACATAAAATCGGGGATGATTAAGCTTTATTGTCACTCTTTTCGCCCGCATTGATAATCTCTATCAGTTCCAAGCTCGTTTTTTGTATCGCCTGTATGTCGTGGCGCAGCAATTTCCGTTGATAAGTCGCCAACAGATAGACAGGGATACTGATCGGAAGGGCCAACAATCCGAAAAGTAGACCTTTATTTCCCTCAAGCTTGGGATTAAGCTTATGATACCCGCTGATAATCGGGTAATCCATTAATTTATTGAGCAACAAATTCTGGTCGGAATTCGAGAGCTCTTCTACGATATCTTCCATTTCAAGGGCGATTTTTTCAGCGGCATGGTCACGTCCGCCATTCTTCCAGAAAAGAAGATAATTCAGCCAGCGTTTATGTGCCGCCAAGAATTTTGCGCACTCCTCTGCCAACTGTTCAAGACGAGGAGTGATCGCCGCGTAATCGGGAGCGTAAATAATGACCTCCTTACGTTCAATCTTACGTCCGGAACGTTTACCGATGATGTTTTTCAAAGCGTTCAGATAGGTATCGGCGTTCAAAATGACGGAGTCCTTAACCGCCTTGTAGGTTAGGAAAATACCCATAGGTGTAAGGACGGCGGAGCTTAACCACATGCCTTGCCAGGCCGGCCATACGCCATCACGTGCCATCTTGTAGCCCATATTATCGATAATATAATAGAAAATGAAAAGGATGACGGAAATGACAACGGGCATACCCAATCCTCCTTTACGTATGATGGCTCCCAAAGGGGCGCCGATAAAGAAAAATACCAAGCAAGCAAAAGAGAGCGTGAACTTCTTATGCCACTCCGTCATGTGGCGGCGTATTTTCGCCGCTTCCGTGCCGACAGTCGAGGCCCGGAAATAATAATCTGTTCGAATATTCTCGATGGCAGACTTTGTCCGATTCAGGACGGAGGCTTTACCGCTGGGTGTCAGAGACTGGTAAATGCTCTCGAAATCGGTATCCGGAGATGATTCAGTTTCGAAAAGAGGTGCGACTTCCGCTCTGAGCAGGGAATCCTTTTCGTCCGGATTTTCTTTGGCGGGCGCTTTGAAGCTTTTCAGATAAGAACCGTCGTAAAGATTGTCCGCGTTGATGATTCGGATGCTATCGAGTTTGCAATTCATGGAATCAATAGACAGTTGCAGGTCTTTCAAGTTCTTGCCAAGATATTGATTCTGCATGAAAGATTCGTCCGTACGGTTGAAATTGGCGTCGAATTCGATCAGGATGTCCTTCGTTGAGAAACTTTCTCGCCTGTAAGGAACCGCTTTTGTCGTTTGTGAGGTTTTCTCCTGGCTTTTCAGGTTCTCAAAAGATTCACCATTATATAAGGAAAGAATAAGGAACAATTTGTCGGCAGAGGTTTTCAGCCGTCCAGAATCCGCGACGATTACTCTCGCATTGTTGAAACCTTCCGAGTAATCGTAGATCATCAAGTCTTTTAGGAGTCCTGTTTTAGTATCCTTATGCTTGACATAAACATTGAAACCAGGGATATCTTTATAAAAAGAACCTTCAGGAATATCAAGTTCCGGTGATTTTTGGCGCATGGAATAGAGAAGCGTATAAAGCTTGACTTGCGCGATGGGCATGACATTGTTCTGGAAAAAGAAAGCCCCGACACTGATTATTCCAATCGTGATAATCAAAGGGCGCATGATATGAATAAGGGAAACGCCTGCTGATTTCATGGCTAAAAGCTCCAGGCGCTCACCCAAATTACCGAAAGTCATCAATGAGGCTAGCAAGATCGCTAAAGGTAAAGCCATTGGGACGAGAAACAGGGCCGCATAGAAAAACATCTCGCCTAAGACGAGAATGCTTAATCCTTTTCCGACCATATCGTCAATGTACCGCCAAAGGAATTGCATCAGTACAATGAACAGACATATACCGAAGGTCATGAAAAACAACGGCAGGAATGTCTGAAGCATGAAAGAATATAATCGTTTTATCTTTAACATTTGCTCGAAGTCTTGTTGAGTGGGCAAAATTAATGTAAAAAACGATAATACTCGACAGGGTACCGTTAAAACAACCCTAAATGCCTAATGTTCTTTTCAACGCCTCTACTTGAGTATCCCACAAACTGATAGAGTCTTTTTTATCTTCCGGCTCGGTGAAGTCTGTTATTTCAAGAGCTGTTGATCCTGTTAGTTCGATATTATGGATCATGAATTCGAAATAGGCGTTTTCGTCATCTTCGTCTTTCCATCTGAAACGGGCCCTTTTACCGGGGTCACAAAGTATCATTTCAGCTTCTTGAGTGTCTTTCTTCCATCTGAAGATATAATTATTGCCATGTATGGTAACTTCGTCCGCAAACCAAGACGACAATCCTAAAGCACTGGTTACATGATTCCATAAACTACGTTTGGAGACTTTATCAAAAATGTATTCAATGTGGAATTTCTCTTTTTTCATGGGATTATCTCTTTATTTGGATTGCAAGGAACGAAAAAAAAACAGGAAAAGCAAATTTTTTTACAGGAAAATCATTCTAATTATTAAGCGATTAAGAATATCCTTTCAAATTAGTTGCAAAAAAAGAGCCTGACCTATTGCGCGGAAAGAAAATAATGTCTAATTTTGCATCGTCAATCAAGGAGATATGGCGAGATAGCTCAGCTGGTTAGAGCGCATGATTCATAATCATGAGGTCCCCGGTTCAATCCCGGGTCTCGCTACGAATGAGAAGTCTCACGGTTTTTTCCGTGGGGCTTTTTTATTGCCGCTTGTGATGATACGTCGGGCTTTTTTGCGGAGTTGAGTCTTTGGATAAACTTCAGAAAGTCCTTGACAGGTGAAGAAGAAAACGGTATCTTATAAAAAGTATCATATTAATTGCATAAGTGGTTGATTTTTGATAAATTTGCGCGGGTTGATGAAAAAGGGAGGGGGCGGCAAGGTCCCCTTTTTTTGTCCGTGACTGGCAAAAGATATAAATTCGATAGGTATATGATAGACAAAGTTACATTGGTTCGATTAATCGAGGATAAATTGGCGGATTCGGAGAATTATTTAGTGGATGTCATTTTCAAGCCGGATAATCTGATTGTCGTGGAGATTGATAATGACGAGGCGGTTTGTGTTGAGGATTGCGCTGATTTGAGTAACTATCTTGAGGAATGTTTGGGCGATGAACTCTCGTCTTTTGATCTGGAAGTAGGATCCGCGGGTATTACCGCACCTTTTAAGTTGTTACGGCAATATCAAAAGAATATTGGTAACGAGGTTGAGGTCCTGTTAAAAAAAGGAGAGAAGCTGACCGGCGTCTTGAAATCAGCGAATGAGGAAGGGATCGTTTTGACAGTGGTGAAGAAGGTCAAGCCGGAAGGCGCAAAGCGGAAAATAGAGGTAGAGGAGGATCTATCATATGTTTTCGATGATATTAAGCAGACAAAATATTTAATCAGATTCAAATAAAATTTATGGCCAAGAAAGAGGAAACAATCAGTATGATCGATACCCTTGCCGAGTTCAAGGAGCTAAAGAACATTGATAAGGATACGATGATTAGCGTTTTGGAAGAGTCTTTCCGGAACGTGATAGCGAAGATGTTTGGTACGGATGAGAATTATGATGTCATTATAAATCCGGAGAAAGGTGATTTTGAGATTTGGCGTAACCGGACGGTTGTTGCTGATGATGAGCTTGAGGATGAGAACTTGCAGTTAACTTTGAGCGAGGCGCGTAAGATCGACGCGGATTGCGAAGTGGGCGAGGAGGTAACTGATGAGGTTCATTTCGCCGATTTCGGACGCCGTGCGATTTTGAATTTGCGCCAGACATTGGCCTCTAAGATTTTAGAATTGCAAAAGGACAGCTTGTTCGCTAAGTATAAGGATCGGATTGGAACGATCATCTCTGCGGAGGTTTATCAGGTCTGGAAAAAAGAGATCCTTTTGCTGGATGATGATGGTAATGAGTTGCTTTTGCCGAAGTCAGAGCAGATCCCGACCGATTTTTATCGCAAGGGTGAGACGGTTCGGGCTGTAGTCCTTCGTGTTGATAACGTTAATAATAACTTGAAGATTATCTTGTCGAGAACGGATAAGAGTTTTTTGCAACGATTGTTTGAGCTGGAGGTTCCAGAGATCAATGATGGCTTGATAACGATAAAGGCGATCGCTCGAATCCCAGGTGAAAGAGCTAAAGTGGCGGTTGAGTCATATGACGACCGTATTGATCCGGTTGGTGCTTGTGTGGGTATGAAGGGGTCTCGTATTCATGGCATTGTTCGTGAGTTGAGAAATGAGAATATCGATGTTATTAATTATACATCCAATATTTCCCTGTTTATCCAGAGAGCCTTGAGTCCCGCAAGAGTTTCTTCTATCCGTATTAATGAGGGCGAGCGGAAGGCGGAAGTTTATCTTCGTCCGGAGGAGGTCTCGTTAGCAATTGGTAAGGGTGGATTAAATATTAAGTTGGCATGTATGTTGACGGAATATACGATCGATGTATTCCGGGATATTGAAGGTGCGGATGAGGAGGATATTTATCTGGACGAGTTCGCGGATGAGATTGATGGTTGGGTTATCGACGCGCTCAAGAACATTGGTTGTTATACGGCTAAGAGCGTGTTGTCTATGGATCGTGATGATATTGTGGAACGGGCTGATTTGGAAGAGCAGACAGTGGATGATGTTTTGAAGATCTTATCAGCGGAGTTTGAGGATGAGGAGAATAATTAAGTTTTACGACAAATTTTAGTATGCCTATAAAGTTAATACAAGTACAAAGAAAATTGAACGTGGGAATCAATACGGTTGTTGAGTTCCTGCATAAGAAAGGATTTCCTGTTGAGGATAACCCCAATACGCGAATTAGTGACGAGCAATATTCGTTGTTGGTAAAGGAGTTTGGGAAAGATATCGTAGAAAAGAAGATTGATTTAACGGATAGGAAAAAAACGGCAAGAGACAACGGCTGGGGAACGAAGAAAGAGGATGAGGTCGTTGAGATCAAGACGGTTATTCCAGAGGAATTTCGTCCCAAGATCGTGATGAAAGGGCATATTGATCTGGATGGTGGCAAAAAACAGGAGGCACCAAAAGGGAATGTTGTTGATGAGCCGAAACAAGATAATTCCTCTTCGGACATGAAGCAAGAGACGGTTAAGGAAACGGAAAACCTCGAGAAAAAGGAGGAGGAGTCAATCCGTCCCGCTGATAATGCGGCGTCTCGTAAGGAAGAAATTGAAGACGAAAAGACAATAATTGTGAAAGAGGAAAAAGAAGAAGACAAGAAAACGGTTGAGGACACACGAAAGGAGGATGAGCATTCTGAGGTAGCAAGCGTTGAGCGTAAGGAAGAAGCTCCGGAGGAACAAGGGGATAACTTGTTCCGCTTGAGTTCCGCTAAGATCGAGTCCAAGATTAAAGTTACCGGAAAGATTGATTTGGACGCTTTGAATCAATCGACTCGGCCGAAGAAGAAAACCAAGGAAGAGAAGAAAAAGGAACGTGATGAGAAATTGAAGAACGGAGCGGGTAAGTTCTCGTCTAATCCCTCGTTTAAAGGGAATAAGGATATGGGAGCGAACAAGACTGCTGCCGTTGGTGAGGAAGGCGAAGGAAAGAAGAAGCGTAAAAGAATCAAGAAAGATCGCATTGACGTAAGTAATGTGGGCAATATGCCAAACGCCAACTTCTCTCGTCCAAATCATACGGATGATCGTAAGCAAAGGGTTAAGAAGCCTGTTAAGACAGAGGTCAGCGAGGAGGATGTACAGAAGCAGATAAAAGAGACATTGGCTCGTTTGACAAATAAGAGCAACAAGAGTAATAAGGGCGCTAAATACCGTCGTGATAAACGTGATGCCGCGGTTCGTCGTGAGCATGAATTGCAGGAGCAGGAGGAAAGAGAGAGCAAAGTCCTTAAGTTGACGGAATTCGTAACCGCTAACGATTTGGCAAATATGATGGATGTGCCAGTGACAGAAGTTATCGGAACCTGCATGAGTATTGGTATTATGGTTTCGATCAACCAGCGCTTGGATGCGGAGACGATCAATATTGTTGCCGAGGAGTTTGGCTTTAAGACAGAATATGTAAGCGCTGATGTCGTCGAGGCGATCAAGACGGATGATGACGATAATGAGGAGGATTGGGTTCCTAGACCACCGATCGTAACGGTGATGGGACACGTCGATCATGGTAAAACCTCTTTGTTGGATAATATCCGTAACGCGAATGTGATAGCGGGTGAGGCCGGAGGTATCACTCAGCACATTGGTGCGTATAATGTTAAGTTGCCGAATGGTCGCCGGATTACCTTCTTGGATACGCCGGGACACGAGGCTTTCACCGCTATGCGTGCTCGAGGCGCTAAGGTGACGGATATCGCGATCATTATTGTCGCTGCCGATGATAGCGTGATGCCGCAAACCGTTGAGGCGATCAATCATGCTTCAGCAGCGGGAGTTCCTATTGTCTTTGCTATTAATAAGATTGATAAGCCTCACGCTAATCCGGACAAGATTAAGGAGGAGTTGGCGAATATGAACTATCTGGTTGAGGACTGGGGTGGTAAATATCAGAGCCAGGAAATCTCCGCTAAAAAGGGTATTGGTGTTGAGGAACTTTTGGATAAGGTCTTGTTGGAGGCCGACCTTTTGGATTTGAAAGCGAATCCGAAACGGCGTGCTGTGGGTTCTATCATCGAGTCATCACTTGACAAAGGACGTGGTTATGTCTCTACCGTATTGGTTGAGAATGGTACCTTGAAAATGGGTGATATCGTTTTGGCGGGAACACATCATGGACGTATCAAGGCAATGTTTAATGAGCGTAACCAACGTGTGACGGAGGCTGGCCCTTCAGAGCCTGTTTTGATCTTAGGTTTGGATGGTGCTCCGCAGGCAGGTGATACCTTCAACGTTTTGGAGACTGAGCAGGAGGCTCGTGAGATCGCTAACCGTCGTGAGCAATTACAGCGTGAGTTAGGATTGCGTACTCAGAAGATGCTGACCTTGGATGATATCGGCCGTCGTATCGCTGTTGGTAACTTCCAGGAATTGAATGTTATCGTGAAGGGTGATGTGGATGGATCTGTTGAGGCGTTGTCCGATTCCTTGATTCGTCTGTCAACTGAGGAGATCCAGGTTAATGTGATCCATAAGGCAGTAGGACAGATCTCTGAGTCGGATGTCGTTTTGGCGGCCGCTTCCAACGCAGTTATTATCGGTTTCCAGGTTAGACCTTCTCAGCAAGCACGTCGGAGTGCCGAGAAAGAGGGCGTAGAGATCCGATTGTATTCAATTATCTATGATGCGATCGAGGATGTCAAGAGTGCGATGGAAGGTATGTTGTCTCCTGAGATTAAGGAAGAGATCACCGCGAATGTGGAAGTCTTGCAAGTCTTTAAGATCTCGAAAGTGGGTTCAGTCGCAGGCTGTATGGTAAAAGAGGGCAAGATCAAGCGTACGAACAAGGTTCGTGTGATCCGCGACGGTATTGTTATCCATACGGGAGAGCTTGGCTCATTGAAACGTTTCAAGGACGACGCTAAGGAAGTTGTGGCCGGTCAGGATTGCGGTTTGAATATCAATAACTTTAATGATATTCAAGTTGGCGATATCATCGAGGCATACGAGGAGACAGAGGTTAAGAAGACGTTATAATTATGAACTGGTTGGACATTGTCATATTATGTCTAGCGGGGATTGGTTTTGTGAAAGGCCTGTTTGATGGATTCATCAAACAGGTTGTTTCGCTTATAGCCCTATTGTTCGCGATCTTTTTTTGTGGTGAGGTCGCCGATTGGTTAAAGGACTATATTATGGCTTTAGGCTGGTTCCCGGAAGAGGGAATATCTATTATCTGTTATATTTTAGGATTTTTCCTGATCTTGGGAACCTTGGCGTTGGTTGGCGAGATTTTGAGTCATGTTGTCGAGGCGACACCTCTGGGGATATTGAACCATTTAGGTGGAGGCTTGGCCGGTCTGATTTTTATTGTCGCCTTTATGAGTTTGATATTAAATGGCCTGGAGATCATTGATAAAGGCTCGGTCCTGATTTCTCGGGAAGCGAAGGTCGAATCCCGTTTTTACAATCCACTGGTTGATTTGGTCCCAACATTTTATTATGGAAATTTGTTTGTAAATAGATCTTGACTAATATATGTTTAGCGTATGCAGGAATCTAACAATATATTGAATGAGGTAACGAAAGGCGATTATAAGTATGGTTTCGTGACGGATATTGACACGGATGTTATTCATCGTGGATTGGATGAGGAAACCGTTCGTTTGATTTCCGCCAAAAAGGAGGAACCGGAGTGGTTGCTTGAGTTCCGTTTGAAAGCGTTCCGGTATTGGCAGACTTTGGATTTGCCAAAATGGGGACATTTGAATATTCCGGAGATCGACTTCCAGGATATCATTTATTATGCCGCTCCCAAAAAGAAGGAGGGGCCGAAGAGCCTGGATGAGGTTGATCCGGAGTTGTTGAAAACGTTTGATAAGTTGGGCATACCTCTTGAGGAGCAAAAGCACTTGAGTGGTATGGCGGTCGATGCCGTGATGGATAGTGTCTCGGTAAAGACAACGTTTAAGGAGACTTTGGCCGAGAAGGGGATTATCTTCTGCTCTTTCAGCGAGGCGGTCAAGAATCATCCGGATTTAGTACGGAAATATTTGGGAAGAGTTGTGGGCTATCGGGATAACTTTTATGCGGCATTGAATTCCGCGGTATTCTCTGATGGCTCTTTTGTTTATATTCCGAAAGGCGTTCGTTGTCCGATGGAGCTGAGTACCTATTTCCGTATCAATGCGGCAAACACGGGACAGTTCGAGCGGACATTGATCGTGGCGGATGATGACGCTTATGTTAGTTATTTGGAAGGATGTACGGCTCCGATGCGTGATGAGAACCAGCTTCATGCGGCAATCGTGGAGATTATCGCGGAGGAACGGGCAGAGGTGAAATATTCGACCGTACAGAATTGGTATCCGGGTGATAAGGATGGAAAGGGCGGTATCTATAACTTCGTAACGAAACGTGGCCTTTGCCGTGGAGATCACAGCAAGATCTCCTGGACGCAGGTGGAAACGGGTTCCGCTATTACCTGGAAATATCCCAGCTGCATCTTGGCGGGTGATAACTCGGTCGGGGAATTCTATTCGGTGGCCGTGACCAATAATTATCAGCAGGCGGATACGGGCACGAAGATGATTCATATCGGGCGTAATACCAAGAGTACGATCGTCTCTAAAGGTATCTCGGCGGGACATAGCCAGAACAGCTATCGCGGTTTGGTAAAGGTTTCCGCTAAGGCTGAGGGCGCACGTAACCATAGCCAGTGTGACAGTTTGCTGTTGAGCTCAACGTGTGGGGCGCATACGTTCCCTTATGCGGATATCCAAAATGAGACGGCGGTTGTCGAGCATGAGGCGACGACCAGCAAGATCAGCGAGGAGCAACTTTTCTATTGCCAGCAACGGGGAATTTCCGTGGAGGAGGCTGTTGGTCTCATCGTGAACGGTTATGCCCGCGAGGTGATGAATAAGCTTCCGATGGAGTTTGCCGTCGAGGCCCAGAAGTTGTTGACAATCTCATTGGAGGGAAGTGTTGGCTAAGGCACTTTCGTATCAGGTGTGTTTTGTGATTATTTAGGTAAAAAGGATAGAAACGGATTATGTTAGAGATAAAGAATTTACATGCCCGTATCAACGGGAAGGAGATATTGAAGGGAATTAATCTCTCGGTCAAGGCGGGTGAGGTCCATGCGATCATGGGACCGAACGGCTCGGGAAAGAGTACGTTAAGTAGCGTGTTGGTCGGGAATCCCGCGTTTGAGGTAACGGAGGGTGAGGTGACTTTCGGCGGGAAAGATCTTCTGGCGTTGTCGCCCGAGGAGAGAAGTCGCGAGGGCCTTTTCCTGAGTTTCCAGTATCCGGTGGAGATCCCGGGTGTCAGCATGGTGAATTTCATGCGGGCGGCCTTGAACGCGCATCGGGCTCACAAGGGGTTGGAGCCGGTTTCGGCGACTGATTTCCTGAAATTGATGCGCGAGAAGCGGGCGATCGTTGAGCTTGACAATAAGTTGGCAAGCCGTAGCGTGAACGAGGGCTTCTCGGGTGGTGAGAAGAAGCGGAATGAGATCTTCCAGATGGCGATGCTCGAGCCGAAGCTCGCGATCCTCGACGAGACGGATAGTGGTTTGGATATTGATGCCTTGCGGATCGTGGCGAGTGGTGTCAATAAGTTGAAGACACCCGAGAACGCGGCGATTGTGATTACGCATTATCAGCGGCTTTTGGATTACATCAAGCCGGATGTCGTGCATGTCTTGTATAAGGGACGGATCGTCAAGACCGCTGGACCGGAATTGGCCTTGGAGCTTGAGGAGAAGGGCTACGATTGGATTAAGCGAGAGATGGGGGATTGATCTATGAAGGCGGAACAACAATATATTGATCTTTTCGCTCAATGTGAGGACTTGGTCTGTCGTGAGTCGTCGGGGGTGATGAACGCGCCCCGTGCCGCGGCCTTGGCGGATTTTGAGCGTTTGGGCTTTCCCTCCTCGCGGGCTGAGGATTATCGCTATACGGATGTCAGTCGGTCTTTCGCACCGGATTATGGCATGAACCTCAAACGGGTGAAGATCCCGGTCAATCCGCAGGATGTCTTCCATTGCGATGTCCCGAATCTGAGCACCTCGCTCTATTTTGTGGTCAACGACTCCTTTTATCATCAGGCCTTGCCTAAGGCGCATTTGCCGGAGGGGGTTTATGCCGGCAGCTTGAAAGACTTCTCGGATGAGCGCCCGGAGGTCGCGGCCCGTTATTATGGCAAGTTGGCCACCTCGTCAAAGAATGGGATCGTCGCCTTGAATACGATGTTCGCGCAGGATGGTTTTGTGGTTTACGTGCCGCAAGGTGTCGCTGTCGAACGGCCGATCCAGTTGGTGAACATCTTCCGGAGCGATGTCGACCTGATGGCGAATCGCCGGGTGCTGGTGATCATGGAGCCGCGCTCGGAGGCGAAGTTGCTGGTTTGCGATCACAGCATCGATACGGTGCGTTTCCTGGCCAATCAGGTTATTGAGGTCTTCGTGGGCGAAGGAGCCTCGTTCGATTATTATGATCTGGAGGAAAGTAGTGATACGACGACCCGTTTCTCATCGTTGTTCGTAAAGCAGGAGGCCGGGTCGAATGTGGTGATCAATGGTATTACCTTGACCAATGGTTTGACACGTAATGATTATCAGGTCGAGCTGCTTGGCGAGCGGGCGGAGACGACACTTTGCGGTATGTCGATCCTGGATAAGGAGCAACATGTGGATACCTATACGCATATTACGCATGCGGTACCTCGTTGTAAGAGTAATGAGTTGTTCAAGAATGTCCTGAACGACCAGGCGGTGGGCGCTTTCAGCGGCCGGATCCTGGTGAGGGAGGGCGCCGACAAGACGGAGGCTTACCAGAGCAACCGCAACCTTTGCGCGACCCGCGAGGCCCGGATGTACAGCAAGCCCCAGTTGGAGATTTATGCCGACGACGTGAAGTGCTCGCACGGTATGACGACGGGCCAGCTCGACGAGGAGGCTATCTTCTATATGCGCAGCCGCGGCATCTCGCTGGAGGAGGCCCGGATGTTGCTGAGCGTGGCCTTTACCTCCGATGTGATCGATCACGTGCGTGTTGAGGCCCTGAGGGATCGTTTGCATCGATTGGTTGAGAAACGGTTCCGTGGAGAGCTGGCGAAATGCGCCGGTTGCCGGATTTGTAAATGATAGCGGTAGAGGAAAAATTTCCGTGCAAGATAAAAACAGAGGCTGTTCCGTATTTAGGGACAGCCTTTTTTGTGGTTATTGCTAGTCATCTCCTGATCTTTTCTCAGTCCTCTCCAGAGGGTACTCCAGTACTTCTCGGAAAGTACTGGAGTACTTCCTGGAGAGGACTGTAGTACTTTCCGAAGAGGACTGGCATTTGGTACGGAGGCATCAGTGTATGTATCTTGATGGAAATTATCAGCATGAAGGAGAAACCGGGAGCGTATGTATAATCTTTCGCTTCCGGTTCTTTTATTACATCTCCAATATCAAGATCTCTTTCGACGATAAGGAGAGCTCTTTTTGCAAGGGGATCGTACGGTTGGTCAGGATATCCTTGCCACTTGTCTTTCCCCGAAGGATCTCCGCATAGCGGTCGAGTGAGAGGTTGACGGGCTCGTCCTGGCCGTTCATGATGATGATGGCGGCGCGCTCGTCCAGGCGGCGCTCATAGACGTAGACGCCGTTGTCGGGCATGAAATGTTTCATCTGGCCGCGGGCGATCGCCTCGTTGCCCTTGCGCCAGTGGAGGATCGTGCGCAGGAAATTCCAGGCCTCGTTCTGGACCGCGCTCCGTCCCTCGGGGGTGAACTCGTCCCGCGTGTCGCCGGGCCAGCCTCCCGGCACGTCGAGGCGGACGTAGCCGTCGCCTTTCGCCTTATTGCCGTTCATCAGCAACTCCTGCCCATAATAGAGCTGCGGGATGCCGGGGATGGTCAGCAGGAAAGTCATGCCCTGCTTGAAGGCGTAGAGATCTTCTACGCTCTCGGGCAAGGCCGGCAGGAAGCGGTCGGTGTCGTGATTCTCGAGGAAACGCAGGACGTGATAGATGTCCGGATAGACAAAGTCGTAGCACATGTGCTCGAAGATGGCCTGCAGGCCGCCCTTTTTCTGGTGGAACGCCTGGCTGGCGATGCCCATCAGGCGGAAGTCCATGACCGTTTTCAGGCCCGAGTCCTCGCCGTCGAAGTTGAGCCGGCTGCCTTTTTGCCAATAGGCGGAGCCGATCGTGTAGTTCATCCAGGCCTCGCCGACGATGTTATAGTCGGGATATTCGGCCTCAACCGCCTCGCACCACTCGCGCATCATCGTCTTGTCGGCGTAAGGATAGGTATCCTGCCGGATGCCATCGACACCGCTGTACTCGATCCACCAGATCGAGTTCTGGATGAGGTATCTCGCCACATGCGGATTCTTTTGGTTGAGGTCGGGCATCGATGGGACGAACCAGCCGTTCAGCATCCGGTCGCGGTCGTAGTCGGACGCGTAAGGATCGAAATAGACCTCCTTGTCGTGATTCGTTTGCACGTAATTGTCCAAGTGATTGAACCAATCCTTGCTCGGGATGTCCTTCATCCAGGGATGATCGCTGCCGCAGTGGTTGAAGATCATGTCCATGACGACCTTCATGCCCCGCCGGTGGGCATCGTCGATGAGGTCGACATATTCCTCGTTGGTGCCGAAGCGCGGGTCCACCCGGTAATAGTCGGTTGTCGCGTAGCCGTGATAGGAACCGCCTTCCATATCGTTTTCCAGGACGGGGTTGAGCCAGATCGCCGTGACGCCCAAGTCCTCGATATAATCCATGTGCTGTTTGATGCCGGCCAGGTCGCCACCGTGGCGGGCGTTGGGGTTGTCGCGATCCACCTTATAGGTTTGCCGCAGGGGGATCTGGTCGTTGTCGGGGTTGCCGTTGGCGAAACGGTCCGGCATGATCAGGTAGAGGACATCCGACGAGTCGAAGCCCTTGATCCGCGTCGCGTCGGGCTTGCGTTGCCTTAATTCGTAGGCGTAGCGGATGTTTTTCTTTCCGGAAGAGAAGGTAATGTCAAACATACCTGGTTTGGCGCCGGCCACGTCGAGATAGACGATCAGGTAGTTGGGGCTCTCGAGAGCGACGCTGCTCTTGATCTTGATGCCGGGATAATCGACAATGGGGCGGTAAGTGGCGATGTTATCGCCATAGACCATTAATTGCAATTCCGGGTTCTCCATGCCGCTCCACCAGAAGGCGGGTTCCACTTTCAGGCTCTCCGCGTGGATCGCGTTTGTCGCGAAAAGAGCGAGCAATAAGCTTAAAAAGGTGTTTCTGCTCATGATATTTTGTTATGGGATTAATATATGCGCGAAGATATTGAAAAAATGTCATCCTCCGGGCAGCCCCGGGCCAAGAACGTTTTAGATAAGATCCGTTAAGGGAATGATAAAAAAGGCTTCCTTCCCGTGAGGAATCCTTTTTTTTGTACCTTTGGAGCCGATTTAATCTTTTGCGGATGAAAGAATTTGATGTCAAGGCCATACGGGCGGATTTCCCGATCCTGGGCCATAAGATCTATAACGATAAACCGTTGGTCTATTTTGACAACGGTGCGACAACCCAGAAACCCCGTGTGGTTGTCGAGAAAATCGAGAGCGGTTATTATAACGTGAACGCGAACATCCATCGCGGCGTCCATTTCCTGAGCCAGGCGGCGACGGAGGCGCACGAGGCGGCCCGCGATGAGGTCCGCCGTTTCCTCAACGCCCGCTCGGCGAACGAGATCGTCTTTACCCGCGGCACGACCGAGTCGATCAACCTGGTCGCCTCCAGTTTCGCGGACGAGTGCCTGTCGGCAGGGGATGAGGTGATCGTCTCGGTGATGGAGCACCATTCCAATATTGTTCCCTGGCAGATCCAGGCGGCCAAGAAAGGCATCTCCTTGCGGGTGATCCCGATGGACGAGCGGGGTGAACTATGCCTGGATCGTTATCGCGAGCTGTTTACCGAGCGGACCCGCCTGGTCTCGGTCGCCCACGTCTCTAACGTGCTCGGTACGGTCAACCCGGTGAAAGAGATCATCGCTATCGCTCATGAGCATGGCGTGCCGGTATTGGTCGATGGTGCCCAGTCGGTGCCGCACATGGCGGTCGACGTGCAGGATCTTGATGCGGAGTTCTACGTTTTTTCCGGGCATAAGATCTATGGCCCGACCGGAATCGGCGTGCTTTACGGTAAGGAGGAATGGCTCGAGAAGTTGCCACCTTATCAAGGCGGAGGTGAGATGATCGCTTCCGTGTCGTTCGAGAAGACGGTCTTCAATGAGCTTCCTTATAAGTTTGAGGCCGGAACGCCCGATTTTATCGGCAGTACGGCATTGGCGGAGGCGCTTCGTTATGTCAATGGAATAGGCATGGACCGGATCGCCGCCTACGAGGAGGAGTTGCTGGCCTACGCTACTGAGAAACTGCAGGCGATCGAGGGCGTGCGGATTTTTGGGCAGGCCCGGCATAAAGGCGCCGTGCTCTCGTTCCTGGTTGGGAATATACATCATTACGATATGGGCATGTTGCTCGATCGTTTGGGTATTGCTGTCCGTACGGGGCATCATTGCGCCCAGCCTTTAATGCAGGCGTTGGGTATTGAGGGAACTGTACGTGCCTCGTTCTCGTTCTATAACACGAAGGAAGAGATCGATCAGTTCATTGCGGCTGTCGATCGGGTCCGTAAAATGTTCTGATGATGTTTTATTACCTGAGAAAGTACCCTTTTTCGCTGGCGTTGATCGCCGTGGTGATCTATTTGTCCTTCTTCAAGCCGCCGAAGGTGGATGAGGCGTTGCTTTTTCCCGGGTTTGATAAGGTGATGCATTTCTGCATGTATGCCGGTGTGTCGGGCATGTTGTGGCTGGAGTTCTTCCTGAACTACCGGCGAGGCATTGCCCCTAAGGCGCACGGATTTATCGGCGCGCTGGTTTGCCCTATCCTGATGAGCGGCTTGATCGAGATCGGACAGGCAAACCTGACAACTTATCGGGGTGGTGATTGGTTCGATCTGTTGGCTAATATCTGTGGTGTGCTTGCGGCGACGGTTTTTGCCTGGCTTGTGATTCATCCGTGGATCGTCGGTCGGAAATGTAGTAAGACCCAGGATTGAGGACTTCAATGATGAAAGGAAAATAAAGATGTTATTACCCTATCTCGAAAATGGTCGCCTTGAAGCGGGATGCGATGAGGCGGGCCGCGGTTGCCTGGCCGGTGCGGTTTATGCGGCGGCCGTGATCTTGCCTCACGATTTTAAGTGTGAGGCGTTGAATGATAGTAAGCAGTTGAGCGAGAAGAAACGTTATGAGTTACGCCCGTTGATCGAGCGTGAGGCATTGGCTTGGGCTGTTGGCGTGGTTGGACCCGACGAGATCGACCGGATAAACATCTTGCGGGCCTCGTTCCTGGCGATGCATCGGGCGATCGACCAGCTCAAGATCCGTCCGGAACATCTCTTGATCGACGGAAACCGTTTCACGCCTTATGAAGGCATTCCGCATACGACAATCGTCAAGGGCGATGGAAAGTATCTCAGCATTGCCGCCGCTTCAATCTTGGCTAAGACCTATCGTGACGATTATATGAACCAACTCGCTATCGAGTATCCCGCTTATCATTGGGAGGAAAACAAGGGCTATCCGACCAAGGCGCATCGTGAGGCGATCCGTCAGTTTGGCCCGACGCCTTATCACCGTAAGAGTTTTACGTTGCTCCCGGCCCAATTGGAATTGTTCCCCTAAAAGGATTAGTTGTATTACGAAGTCAATAATAGAGGTATCACGCCATCGATAATAGTATTATTATGACACCGATAACAGTTGTGCTACGGTATCGATAATAATACTATTACGACGGTGATAACAATGGTATTATTCCATCTCTTTCGCGCGGAACGCGACGGCGTAGAGTCGCATCTGCTTAACCATCGCCACGAGTCCGTTCGAGCGGGTGGGCGAGAGGTGCTCCTTGAGGCCGACTCGCTCAATGAAATAGAGGTCAGCATCGATGATTTCCTGCGGCGTGTGGCCGGAGAGGATCTGGATCAGCAGGGAAACGATGCCTTTGACGATGACAGCGTCGCTCTCGCCTTGGAAGACGATCTTCCCGTCCACGTAGTCGGCCTGCAGCCAGACGCGGCTTTGGCATCCCTCGATCAAATTGCTCTCTGTCTTATAGCGCTCATCGAGTGGTGGCAGTGAGTTGCCCAGGTCGATCAGGAGGGCGTATTTGTCCATCCAATCGTCGAACACGGAGAACTCGTCGATGATCTGGTCTTGTAATTCGTTGATGCTCATAATCTGTATGGTTTATTTATTGTTATAAATCACGTGGAGGACAGTCTGGCCGACCGCTTTCAACGTCTCGCGGTCGATGTTGTCCATGTTATCCCGTTGCGTATGCCAATATTCGGGAAATCCTTTCTCAGTATCTGGATCGTAGTTGATAATGTCTATGCAAGGGATCCGGAGACCACTGATGACGTATTGGTGGTCGTCGGTGACGGCGCCTCCGTCGGCATTGATGAAATATTTTCCATAACCGAGATTACGGGCGGCGCTCCACACCATCTCAACGATGGGTGCCGCGGCACGGACGGACTGGTATTCCTTGAAGAAGGTCGCGCCGCGCCCGCCGACCATGTCGAGCAGGATGCCATACTTCGCCCTGTAGTTCGGGACGTGCGTATTGCGTGTCCAAAACTGCGTACCGAGGCACCAGGTGTCCGGTTTGTAGTCGTCGACAAATTCCGGCGTGCCATAATCCTCGGCGTCAAAGAAAATAATGTCGACTCCAATGCCTGGATCCTTGGTTTGGAGTTGGCGGGCGATCTCCAGAAGAGCGCCGACGCCGCTTGCCCCGTCATCGGCCCCATCGAGGGGCTTGCGGTGGTTCGCCGGATCAGGATCATGATCCGAGTAGGGGCGACTGTCCCAATGTGCGAAGAGAAGGATGCGTTCGTCCCTGTCGGGATTGTAGCTGCCGATGATATTGTAGCAGCTGAGTCGTGTGCCGTCGTAGGCGGTCAGGTTGGCCTCCTGGACGAATGTCTTAGCCCCGAATCGTTTCAGCTCGCCCGCCAGGTAGTTGGCGCAGGCCTTGTGCGCTTCGGTATTGGGTACTCGCGGGCCGAAAGCGACCTGTTTTTCGACATAAGTGTAGGCGCTGTCGGCGTTAAACTCGGGCACGTTGGTAGCGGCAGCCGGTTTGGAGGCCGTGACTGTCGTCATGTTGTTGTTGTTTGCGTTCTGCTGTCCGCAGGCGAGGAGCGTCAGGCTCAAGAATACGATCGGGAATTTTAGCATACTGTTTTCTTTTTAAAAATGAATATTAGAGGCTTTTCGCTGTGGCCGCGGCCTGTACTTCAGTCATGACCCGCAGGAGATTGCCGCCCCAGATCTTGGCGATATCCTCCTCAGAGTAGCCTCGCTCTATTAGTTTGACGGTGATCTGGATAAAGTCGTTGTCGGCCTCGCATCCGATAATGCCGCCTCCGCCATCAAAGTCGGAGCCGATGCCCACATGATCGATGCCGGCAACTTTGACCATATGATCGATATGCTCGATCGCATCCATAAGGCAGGCATTCTTGTAGTCGCTATTGATGTAACGATCAAGCAAGCAGACCTGCGCGACGCCACCATTCTTGGCCAAAGCCTTCAACTGCTCGTCGGTCAGGTTGCGATCGTGTTTGCAAACGGCCATCGACGATGAGTGTGAGCAGATGATCGGGGCCTTGCTCAATTCGATGATGTCCCAGAAGCTCTTCTCCGAAGCGTGCGAGAGATCGATCATCACGCCCTGGCGATTCATTTCCGCGACGACTTCACGTCCGAATGGGCTGAGGCCGTTCCATTCGTTTTTAGTCTTCGATGATGAGTCGCAGATGTCGTTATCATACGAGTGGCACAAGGTGATGTAGTTAACGCCCATTTTCTTGAAGCGAGCGATGTTCGAGAGATCCTTTCCTATGCCATAGCCATTCTCGATGCCGATGAAGAAGGCTTTCTTGCCCTCGCGTTTCAAACGATAAAGATCGTCGGCAGTTGTGGCGATACCGCAAAGATCCTTGTTCTTTTCCGCTTGTTGATGGATGCCTTCGATCAGCCCGTTGACCTTCTCGACCGCTTGCTGGAGCGAAGCGTCGTCGCGTTTGCCCTGCCCGATAAAAGCGGCCAGGAAGACGCCATCGAGCTTGCCTTCCTCCATCTTCGGGAGGTTCACGCGGTTTTTCTCACGGTCGGCGATGTTGAACCCCGGGCGTTTGAACCAGAATGGAGTATCTGTATGGGTGTCGACCGAGGCGAAACGCTTGTGCATCTCTTTAGCCTGGTGGAAAACACGAGCCTTCTCCATCCAGAAGCGGAAGATCTTGACCATGGTGGTGTCTCCTGCTTTGGTCATTCCCTCCGGATGCCATTGGACGGCCATGATTGTCTTGTTCGGGAAGGCGTCGTAGGCCTCAATAATGCTATCAGGTGCGTAAGCGGTCGCCTTGAAGATCGGCGCCAGGTCTTTTACGGCCTGATGGTGGTAAGAGTTCACGCCAACTTCGGTTTTGCCGAGGATCTCGGCCAAGGCGCTCTTGGGATCGATCGAGATCGTATGCGAGGCGAATTGCCGGGGCAATTGTTGTACGTGCTTGATGTAGCTTTCCCGTTGAGAGGGAATATCTTGATAAAGCGTTCCGCCAAACGCTACGTTGATCAGCTGCTCGCCCCGGCAGATGCCGAAAAGCGGGACGTTGCGGTCCGACGCCAGCTTGATCAGTTTCAACTCGAATTCATCGCGTGTGGGGTCGACCTCTTTCAATGTCTGTCGTGGTTGCTCGCCATACCAAAGCGGGTTTATGTCCGCACCGCCAGTGATAATAACTGCGTCGAGGTTGGCTACGATGTTACGAAGTACTTCGCCATCGGTTGTTGCTGGAATGACAACAGGTGAGCCGCCCGCTTTCAGGATCGACTGGATGTAGGTATCGGAAATACTGGAGGCGTTCTCGCCGTGATCGCTTACGGATAAGCCGACCAATGGGGAATAGGCTCCACGGAGCTTGACATCGCACGAGTCGATCAACAGGTTCAGTTGTTTCAGGTTCGGAACAATAGAACCGTTTGTTTGCGCCTGGGCTTGCCAAGCGACGAAGCATGTTAGCAAAATGGATAGTAGTTGTTTCATGATATGGATGTGTGCTAAGTTTATTTCCTGTGATTTTGGGCCATTGTCAGGACACGCAAAAAGTTCTCACCCCAGATCTTACGAATGTCGTTCTCGCTATAACCCTCCTTGAGCAACCGCATGGTAATATTGATCAGCTCGTTGGTCGCTGAGCAGCCAATCAGCTCACCGTCGCCATCAAAATCGGAACCGATACCGACATGGTCAATACCCATGATCTCAACCATATGGTTGATATGCCGGATCGCATCGCTCAGCGAGGCTTTCTCCGCATCTTCGTTGATGAAGCCCTTGTAAAGGCACACTTGGGCAACTCCGCCTCGCTCGGCCAGTGCTTTCAGCTGTTCATTCGTCAGATTGCGCGGATGATCGCACAAAGCTCTAGCGGAAGAGTGGGTAGCAACGATTGGTTCCTCACTGTTTTCCAGGGCCTGGAAGAAACTCCGTTCAGAAGCGTGTGACAGGTCAATAAGTACACCCTGGCGATTCATCTCGCGGATGACCTCTTTGCCGAAGGGACTTAAGCCTCGCCATTCGTTCTTTCCACGGGCGGAATCGCAGATGTCGTTATCGCCGTTGTGGCAAAGCGTGATGTATTGTACGCCCATGTCACGGAACTTGGCGATGTTGTCCAGGTTTTTTCCTAAGGCGTATCCGTTCTCGATCGCCAGGCAGATCGCTTTTTTGCCTTGAGCTTTCAGGGTACGGATTTCTTCAGGGCTTCTTGCTATACCCATGCGACCGGGGTTTTTCTTCTCTTGGGCGATCACTTGGTTGAGCCGCTCAGTCGCGTAGTCTGTCGCGGCCTGAAGTGAATGTTCATCTCTTTTTCCTTGTGGAATATAAGCGACCATGAAAGCGACATCCGTCAGTCCCTCTTCCATGAATGGAAGGTTTACCTTTCCGCCCTCTTTTCTTCCGATGTTGAATTCGCCGGGGAAGATCATCGGTGTATCGGTATGCGAGTCGAGGATGACACTGGATTGATGGATTGCCTTGGCCTTGGCGAAGAGTGTTGCGTTCTCCACGTGATAACGAAACAGGGCTTTAGCCTTCTCATCGATCTCTTCCATGGCTTCCGGATGCCACTGGATACTGAAGATAGGTTTCTCCGGATGACCGATCGCCTCGTCGATACCATCGGATGCTTTGGCCAATTCCATGAAACCGGGCGCTATATCCTTGACGGCTTGATGATGGAATGAGTTGACCATTATCTCGTTGGCACCGCCAAGAATATCACGGATCGGATTCTTTCCGGAAGTCAGTGATACAGCGTGTGAGGGATATTCACGGGCCTGCTTTTGACTGTGTTTGATTGGTGAGCCTGTGGCCTGGCTGTAAATATCTTGATAGATTGTCCCTCCGAAGGCGATGTTCATGAGTTGATGGCCACGGCAGATACCCATGATCGGGATTTGTCGGTTGGCGGCCAGCCGGATAAGCATCAAGTCGAACTCATCCCTGTAAGTATCCACGTCTTGCAATTGTGGAATGGGGTCTTCATTGACAAATAGGGGATTGATATCGGAGCCGCCACTCATGACCAGTCCGTCGATGCCCTCGACAATCGAGGTCAGGAGCGACAGGTCAGTGATGGCGGGAATGATGACCGGCGCCCCACCGGCGTCGGCAACAGCCTGAACATACGTCTCGGCCAGGCAAGAAAGTCCATCCTTCCGGTTTGCGGATATGCCTATCCGGGGTGGTCGATCGTTAGAACAGGGTTTTGAATAAAGGTCGACTTCCGAGAGAAGTCCCTCAAGACTGGGATAACGAACTTTCTTGCTCATGGCATTGGGATTTTATGCGTCAATATTCGCATAGGTTGCGTTTTCCTCGATGAATTCGCGACGCGGTCCGACATCCTCGCCCATCAGCATGGCGAAAATCTGGTCCGCTTCGGCGGCATTATCGATTGTGATCTGTTTCAACGTCCGGTTCTCCGGGTTCATGGTTGTATCCCATAACTGGTGATCGTTCATCTCACCCAAACCTTTGTATCGTTGCGTATGGATCTGGTTCTCGTTTCCGCCTCCATATTTGTTGATAAACATCTGGCGCTGTTGATCGGTCCAGCAGTATTCCTCAACTTTGCCTTTCTTGCAGAGATAGAGAGGTGGTGTAGCCAGATAGACATAACCATTCTCGATCAGGGCACGCATCCGGCGGAAGAAGAAGGTCAGGATCAAGGTTGCGATGTGGCTACCATCGACATCGGCATCGGTCATGATGATAACCTTGTGATAACGCAGCTTCTCGAGGTTCAGCGCTTTAGGGTCATCTTCCGTACCGACGGTGACACCCATTGCCCGATAGATGTTCTGGATCTCCTCGCTTTCGAATATCTTGTGATCCATTGCCTTCTCGACGTTCAGGATTTTACCTCGGAGAGGCAGGATCGCTTGGAAGTTACGGTCGCGTCCCTGTTTTGCCGTACCACCCGCAGAATCTCCCTCGACCAGGAATAACTCGCAGATCGAGGCGTCTTTTGATGAGCAGTCGGCCAACTTTCCTGGCAGTCCTCCGCCAGTCATGGGCGATTTACGTTGCACGAGCTCACGAGCCTTGCGAGCCGCATGGCGGGCTTGAGCCGCGAGGATTACCTTGTCGACAATGATTTTTGCCTCTTTCGGATGCTCTTCCAGGTAATAGCCTAAAGCCTCGCCGACCGCCATGTCGACCGCTCCAGTCACTTCGCTGTTACCCAGTTTTGTCTTCGTTTGTCCCTCGAACTGAGGCTCGGCTACCTTGATGGAGATAACGGCTGTCAAGCCTTCCCGGAAGTCATCACCCTGGATCTCCACTTTTGCCTTCTCCAGCAATTTGGAATCTTCGGCATATTTCTTCAACGTACGGGTTAGTCCGCGGCGGAAACCGGCCAGATGCGTTCCTCCCTCGATCGTATTGATGTCGTTTACGTAAGAGAAGACACTCTCATTGTATGAGGTATTGTAAGTCATGGCTACCTCAACTGGAATACCCTGTTTCTCGGTGACGATATGGATTACGTCCGGGATCAGTTTCTCTTTTGAGCGGTCGATGTAGCGAACGAATTCCATCAAGCCATCTTTCGAGTGGAAAGTCTCCGATTTGTAGCTGCCATCCTCACGGCGTACACGCTTGTCAGTCAGCGTAAGGGTGATGCCGGCATTCAGGAAGGCCAGCTCCCTCAAGCGGGTTGCCAGGATATCGTATTTGTATTCCGTCACGGTAAAGATTGAGCCATCCGGTTTGAAGGAGATCGTCGTACCGGTTGTCTCGGTGTCGCCAATGATCTGCACGTCGTGCAAGGGCTTTCCGCAAGAGAATTCCTGCATATGGATTTTACCGTTACGGCGTACCTCCGCGCGTAAGTATGTTGACAACGCGTTAACACAGGAGACACCGACACCGTGCAAACCTCCGGAAACCTTGTAAGTACCCTTATCGAACTTACCGCCGGCGTGCAGGACGGTCAAAACCACCTCCAATGCCGATTTTCCCTCTTTCTCATGAATATCAACGGGAATACCGCGGCCATCATCTGTAACGTTTATGGAATTATCTTCATTGATTACGACATCGACATGCGAGCAGAAACCCGCCAAAGCCTCATCGATTGAGTTATCAACCACCTCATACACTAAGTGATGCAGACCCTTTTCCCCTGTATCACCGATATACATGGACGGTCTTTTCCTTACGGCTTCGAGCCCTTCAAGCACCTGAATACTATCAGCGGAGTATTCTGTGGCAGTATTCTTTATTTCTTCACTCATGAGCTTATCTATCTTTTTTGATCACTAATATCTACTGTTCTGAAAAATCTAGCAAATGTACGTTTTTTTAGTGAGATGGAGAACTCGGAGATGTGAAAATAGTCAAAAGGAAGGTCTGATATTCAATGGTATGACAATAAAAAAAGAGGCAAGTAATCTTGCCTCTTTTGTCGTGGTTGTAGCCCATAGGGGAATCGAACCCCTCTTTCAAGAATGAAAATCTTGCGTCCTAGCCGATAGACGAATGGGCCATAGGATCAAAAAAGCCGGGCTTTGATTAAGTCCGGCTCCATACTTATCGTAATGTAACCCCTTTTACTTAAGCTAAGCTGTTCACGTGTTTAGCGAGCTTAGACTTCAAGTTACCCGCTTTGTTCTTGTGGATGATGTTTTTCTTAGCCAACTTGTCCAACATAGAACATACTTTCGGATACAATGCTTGTGCCTCGTTCTTGTCCTCAACAGAACGCAATGCTCTTACCGCGTTTCTTGCGGTTTTAGCATAGTATCTGTTATGCAAGCGTCTCGCTTCTGTTTGTCTGATTCTCTTGATTGATGACTTATGATTTGCCATTTCTAGATTACCCTTATATTGTTTTTTAATCCTGTTTATTGTAGCCCATAGGGGAATCGAACCCCTCTTTCAAGAATGAAAATCTTGCGTCCTAGCCGATAGACGAATGGGCCAGATTTTGCCATCTCTTTGTGTTAGTGGCCGTTCTTCTGTTTGCGACTGCAAAGATAGACCTATTTTTTAAGCTGCCAAAATATTTCTTGTGAAAATTTGATTTCCAGTGCTATTTAACTTCTATTTAGAACTTAAGTCCTCCAGATGAATCTCCAGGGCCTTTACGGAGATGTTGATTTCCCAGATACAAACGCAAAGAGAGGCGGCCAGCAGCAGTAGGGCGATGCCAAATACCCAGGCGGCGATGGTTTGCAGGGAGACGTAGACGAAAAACATGGCGATGACGCAGAGTAGGAGACTCAGGATTCCCAGGATCTGCATGGCCCTTGTCAGGTAAAGTCTTTTCCTCAGGTTCTGGATCTGGGCGATCTCTTTAGGCGCCGGCGATCCGCCCAGTTTCTCTTTCAGGCTCCGGACGAGGCTCGCGTACGACAGGAAGCGGTTGGTGTAGGCCAGCAGGATGAGTGAGATCGCTGAGAAAAGCAATGAAGGTGTCGTTAGGTCGATCATAAGTTGGTCTATTTATTTAGTTGAACAAATATTTTTACTACTTTCGATCTCGCAAATTTAGGAAAAATATGTTGACTAAAACGCGGGCGATCGTCTTAAGGGTAGCTCCTTATAACGATAAAAGCTCTATTATATATATGTATACGGAGGCGTTCGGGCGCTGTTCGTATGTGATGACTTGGCCACGGGGTAGGAGCTGTAAAATCCCGAGGTCGCTTTTCATGCCCTTGTCTCTGCTGGAGATCGAGGATACTCATTTTCCGAAACGGGATTTGCACCGCCTCTCGGAGGCGCACGCCTGCCTGCCGATGAGCCGAATCGCTCTTGATCCGGTACGTAACGCGCTCGCCCTTTTCTTGGCGGAGGTACTCTATCGGGTGGTTCGCGACCGCGAGCCCGATCAGGGGCTGTTCGACTACCTCGCCGAGTCGGTCGCCCTCCTCGAGCGCCTCGACCAGGGGATCGCCAATTTCCACATTGTCTTCCTGATGGGGCTGACCCGCTTCCTCGGCATCTTCCCGAACCTCGAGGGCTACCGCCTGGGGGTGCTCTTCGACTTGCGCGAGGGGGCCTTTACGGACCGGCTGCCGACCCACCCCGATTACCTCGGGCCGCGCGAGAGCGAGGTCTTCTACAGCCTTCTCCGGATCCGTTATGGGAATATGGCGCTCTACGCCTTCTCGCGCCAGGAGCGGGTCTCGATCCTGCGGAGGATCATCGATTATTACCGGTTGCACCTGCCGGAGTTCCCCGAGATCCACTCGCTCGCCATTTTTCAGGACTTGTTCGATTGAATGGGCTCCGGGCTATTGCTGGTTTGGGGAAATGTTGTATCTTTGCCGCCGAATCGCCACGGGCCGCCCGCCCGACCGGCTTTTGCCTTGGTAGTTCAACGGATAGAACAAGTGTTTCCTAAACATTAGATAGGGGTTCGATTCCCCTCCGAGGTACTTCCACGCCCCTTTTTTACTCCCTCAGTCACTTCGTGACAGTTCCCCCTTCAAAAGGGGGAGCGGGGTACTATTTGTCTCGATCTTTTGGGGATGTGTCAAATATCTCTACTCCCTGAAAAGCTCCCCCGAGAGGGGAGCTTTCCTAAAGATCGTAACGAAAAGTATCTCGCTCCCCCTTTTGAAGGGGGAGCTCCCCGAAGGGGTGAGGGAGTAAAAGGGCCACGGAAGGAAGGCCCCAACCTTCAATCAAACCCCTTCCGGTGTCCCTTCCTCGCCGGCGTCGGGGTTCTTCGCGCGCTGGTAGTCGGCGCGGGTCTGGTAGCTCACGCCGTCCTCCAGCACGCCGCCGTCCTCGAAGGTGATGCCTTGCAGGATGCGCTCGCGGAAGGCCTTGTCCGCCACGAACACCACCCGCGCGTCGTAAATCATCTCGGTGGGGTTGAAGCCCTCCACCGTCTCGGAGCCGCGGCTCTTGAAGGTGACGCGGAACCGCCCCAAGCCGGGGACTACCACCGTGTGACCCTGGTGCAACTGCCCGGGCACGAAGTCGGCCAGCAGGTCGAGCGCCGCCTCCATCTCGATAGGCGCCACGGTGCTGCCCCGCGTAGCCTCTTTCGTCATCGCCTTCCCCTCGAGCGCCGCCTCGCTCTGCGGCACGGCGTACCATTTCTTCGGCGCGTCCGGATCCCGGGGATTCGTGCTTTTCTGTACAAGTTTATATTTGATTGCCATATAAACCTCCTTTTTTAATAGTTAACAAATAAAATTACTTATCTCGATATTTTCTTAATATTCTATGAATCAAATATTTGCTTATCGCCTCGGTGAACCCCGAAACCTCACCATGGTCAGGTGCTCGACCTCACCATGGTCAGGTACCCCCACCTCACCATGGTCTACTGCCCGACCTCACCATGGTGAGGTTTTGACCCTCATCAAGGCGAGGTTTTGGGCCTCTACCTGGTGACGATAACCAGCGGGCGATTTCCCGTCTCACCGTCCCCATTCGTTGTCCATCGGTAGGTGGAACCGGCATCGATGAGGGCGGCGTTCATGGCGTTCATGGCGGCTGTCCAGTCATTACCCTCTACTTTCGTAGTGCCATCCGCTGAGCCATTGCCATTGCCAACGCCCTTCTCCGTGTCCCCGCTCCAGTAGCAGGCGGTTATTGTACCACCATAGTCATTGTCATGCCACCCGACAATCGCCCCTATAGAGTTATATTCACCGTTCTCGATCCCCGTTACGCTCCCGGTGGCATAGCAGGCGAGGACAGAACCTTCGTTATACCCCACTATTCCACCGACTCTATCAGCATTGACCGTGGCGGAAGAGGAGCAAGCACGGATGGTCCCTCCATCCCAATTAAGCCCTGCAATTCCTCCGACATTGTTTAATGAGCCCTTGAGACTGCCACCCTCCACATGACAATTCTCGATAGTGTCATAGTTGTTTCTGGCGACCGCACCGATAACGGAGGAGGAGGAGATAGTCGGCTCGATAAAGGTCAGGTTCCTTACCGTACCATCATTTGTATCTAAGAGGCAATCGCCCAGCCCGGTAATCGTATGCCCGTTGCCATCGAAAACCCCGGTATAGTCGTCTTCCATCCCTATCGGCGTCCAGCTCTGCCCCGTCATATTGATGTCGGCGGCAAGGGTACAGTTGACGGGGTTGCGTGAATTGCCTTCTCTTGCGGCCTCCGCCCACGCCAGCAAGCCCTCGGCGGATGATACGGTATAGGTGTTGGTGTTTGCGTCGTAGGTATAGCCATCGCCTATCTCGCCATTCCCAAGGGCGATGCTCTCATCCCAACCTTTCACATCTATGCCTTCTATGGCGGTCGGCTCGTCCGCCTTCTTCACTTTGAGGGCAAGGGTGTAGCTCTTATTCCCCAAGAACTCCTGCCCGGCGGACGGGGTATAGACATAGGTCTTCGCCTCGTTCCCCACCGTGGCATTGATCAGGACGCTATAGGTCGCCTCCTGCGGCACAAGGATGCACTCGTAGGTGTTCGTCGAGCTTTCCCACATCTTGATGTCGGTAGCGTCGCCCGTAGCCTCTCCTAATGCACCCGCCTCGACACTCTCGCCATCCACCAAGGCGAGCGTAGTGATGGGCAGGGTGCCTTGCAGGGTCACGCCGGTAAACTTCACCTCGTCCGTCCCGAAGCCCTCGGGGGTGAGTGTCACCGTCAGCTTGCTCAGCTTGTGGCTGAAGGTGATAGCCAAGGTAGGGTCATCTACATTCCCCGCGGCATAGAGCAGGTCGGAACCTTGCAGGTCGTTCGTCGCTTGGTTCGCGTCTACGGTAAAGGTCAGGCTCTCGCCCGTATGCCCCTTTACGTAGGGCGCGTAAGCGTAGTAGCTCTGCCCGCCACCTTGGTAGAGCACCTCATTGGCAAGTGTCCAAACGCTCGCATCCTCCGGCTTGGAGGCCTTGATATTCTCGCCCCCGTAGTTACTGGTATAGCTATCATCCTTATCCTTGATGTAGAGGCCGAAGTTATCAAGGTTGTACTCCGTATTCTCCGCCCGGGTGGTCATGATGCCCTCCACGCTGGCGGTCACTTGGATGGGGGTATCGATGCCGAGGCCCTCGCCGACCTCGTTCGTGCAGCCCGCCAGCAGCGCCGCGCAAGCCGCCATAAGTATTATTGTCTGTCTCATATCTGTTCCTCGCATAGTTGATACTTGTTATTCATTTATTCGTTCGTGATGATGAGTGGGCGATCCTCCTTATTCTCGCCTGTATTCTCTATCCATCGGTAGCCCGAGCCATCGAGGGCGGTGTTCATGGTGTTCATGGCGGTCTCCCAGGTTACGCTACCCTCTACCTTCGTAGTGCCATCCGCCGAACCACTGCCAACGCCCTGCGCCGCGTCCCCGCTCCAGTAGCAGGCGGTTAGTTCTCCTCCCAGCCTTCCGACAATCGCCCCTATATAGGCATTGTTTCCAGTTACACTCCCGGTGGCATAGCAAGCGATAATTCTACTACTATTGATGCCTACTATCCCACCGGCTCCATCACCATCACCTTGAATCGTGACCGCAGCGGAAGAGGAGCAGGCACGGATTGTCGCTTTATTTCCATTAAGCCCTGCGATTCCTCCGCTTGGGAGGTCTGTACCTTCGATACTGCCGCCCACCACATGGCAATTCTCGATAGTAGCCCAGTTTTCACTGGCGACCGTACCGGCACGCGTGGAGACAGAAATCTTCGGCTCGACCAAGGTCAAGTTCTTTATCGTACCAGCATTCATATATGTGAAACAATCGTTCAACCCGGTAATCGTATACCCGTTGCCATCGAACGTTCCGGAATAGGTAATACTCTCCCATTCCCTATTCGTCATATCGATGTTGGCGGCGAGGGTGCAGTTTATCGCATGGTCACTTTCTAAAGCCGTCCTCCACTCCTGCAAGCCCTTGGCGGTATAGACGGTGTAGGTGTTGGAAGCCTCATCATAGGTGTAGTCCGTCTCGGTGGCGGTACCTCCGCCAAGATCGTCCTCTGGCTTTCCCCATTCACTTACGGTGACCTTGCCCACGCTGACCTTCCCATCAAAGGTTAGTGCCAGCGTATAGGCGTTGCCCCCCTCGAACGTATAAGAAGAGGATTCCCAGAGGTAGGTATCGCCCCCGTAGGTGAACGACACGCCGAACGCCTTCGCCGCCTGCGGCACGAGGATGCACTCGTAGATACCCGTCGAGCTTTTCCACATGGTGATCTCGCTGGTCTCCGTGCCCGATGCCGCTACGTCGCCACTCGTCAGGTCGAGCGTGGCGGTAGGCACCGTGCCCCTGAGGGTGACATCGCCCACCTCTATCGGACTCGTCTCGCCCTTCTTCTTGACGGTGACCGTCAGCTTGCTCAGCTTGTGGGCGAGGGTGATGTCCAAGTTCGCGCTGGTGACGCTGCCCGCGGCATAGAGCAGGTCGGAACCTTGCAGGTCGTTCGTCGCTTGGTTCGCGTCTACGGTAAAGGTCAGGCTCTCGCCCGTATGCCCCTCCTTATAGGGCGCGTAGGCGTAGTAGGTCTGCCCGCTCCCTTGGTAGAGCACGGTCTTGCTGAGTGTCCATGTCCCATTGTCTTTCTCGGCAAGGATATTCTCGCCCGCGTAGTTACCGGTATAGCCGGTGCCATCCTTGATGGAGAGGCCGAAGGTGGAGAGGCTCTCCGTCGAGTTGTCCGTGCGGGTGGTGAGAGCACCCTCCACGCTGGCGGTCACTTGGATGGGGGTATCGATGCCGAGCCCCTCGTTCATCTCCTCGTTCGTGCAGCTTGCCAGCAGCGCCGCGCAAGCCGCCATAAGCATTATTGTCTGTCTCATATCTGTTCTTTTTATTATGGATTCTCGTTATTGATTGGTTTAGCCTCGCCCGTGATGTCGTTGCCGTCCCCCTCTACCCAGTCGCCGACCTCGACCTCGATGTTACCCACCGGCACGTTCGGATCAGGGTCGGGTTCGGGATCGGGCTCCGGTTCGGGTTCCGGCTCGGGGTCGGGGTCGGGCGTATCGGGGTTGTCTGGTTCGTCGGGCTCATCCGGCTCGTCGGGCTCATCCGGCTCATCGGGTTCGTCCGGTTTCGCCGTGTCGAGCGTGTTTCGCAGGGCGATCGGCTCCAGGCCCTCCAGCCGGCCTGTCAGGTCGGAGCGGAAAGTGAGCGTCCGCCCGTCCGCCAGGGTGACGGACACCTCCAGCCGCTGCGCCCCGTCGGGGTTGGCGCCAAAGGTCGCGAGGCGCATCACGAGGCCCTTGCCCCCGGCGATGGTATCGATGGCCAGCGCCACCGTGCCGCTGTCTACGGGCAGGCCGTCCGGCAGGGTGATGGCGGCGGTCATCCCGCTCAGGGTGGCGTTCGCCTCAGCGACCCGCGCCGGCTCACTAAAGTCCAGCCTCAAGGTGATGGGGACCACCAAACGGCGCATCGCCAGCGTCACCCGTGCCGTGTCGCCCGCCGCCACCGCCACGGTGCTGTCCGCGGCGAAGAGGTAGCCCGGCAGGGCGGTCAGCAGCCCCGCCGCCGTCCGGTCGATCGAGGCTATAGAATCTGTTATGGTGATGCCCTCCGGCTCGTTGTAGGCGACGAGGGCATAAGGCCCCGCCGAGAGGGAGTCGGTATACCTATATATATTACGCGCGTCGGCGGTGTGCCGCTCCGTCCCTATCCAAAGGCTGTAGGCCGCGGGGATGGTGTTCTCGTCCAGCGCCTCCCGCCAGTCGGCCGTGATGGCGAGCGTCCTCACCCTCGAGGTATCGCCGGGAGTCGGCTCCGGTTCCGGCTCCGGCTCCGGTTCAGGCGTGGGCACGACAGGCGTGTCGCGCAGGGGCTCATCGTCCCCGCAGGCGGTCAGTCCCACGGACAATCCCGCCGCCATCACGAGGCAGAGCAGGATATACAGGAGCCTATGTGTACTAATAAATGTTAATAGGGGGGGTAAAACCAGGTCTCAGGCACCACCGGGCGGTCGTGTCGTTCTCCTGGCTTGTGAGATGTTATCTTCTTCTGCTTCATATCCTTACGAGAATACGGCGTGAAAGTACGCAAAAGAATTCATATAGGCAAGGGTTTAGGGGAATATTTAAGGCCCCTCCGTCAACTCCCTCAACCCTTCGGGCAGATCCCCTTTTTTACCCCCTCAGCCGCCTCTTTTGTCAAAAAATAGGGCCAGGTTTCTCTGGGGATCAGGGAAAAGCATTAACTTTAAGCCCAAATTCACTGTATTATGGAGAAAAGAGTACGCTTGAGAAATGATATTCAAGAATTGGAAACGATGAATCGTTTCTTGGAAGAATGTGCCGTTGATTTAGGTTTACCCGCTTCTTTCATGATAAACCTTTGCCTTGTGTTGGAGGAGGCTGTTTCGAATATCATCTTTTATGCGTATGATAAGAACCAACTGATAGAGGATGCGGTTATCATTTCTCTGAGATTTAATGGCGCGGATTTGATAATCCGTGTGGAAGATCATGGTAAACCTTTTGATCCTACAGCCCAATTGGATCCAGACATCACGTTGTCAGCAGAGGAAAGGCCGATCGGTGGATTAGGGATTTTCTTGATCAAGAATATTATGGATGAGGTTTCTTATTCTCGAGAAGAGGGAAGAAATATCCTTTTGATGTCTAAATGTTTTTCGGGAAAGTAGATAATATTAAAATTGTATAAATATGGAGATCAGTGTAAAGAAGGTAAATGAGGAGACGGTGATTGCCGTTAAAGGCCGATTGGATACCAATAGTAGTCCTGAGTTTGAGAAGGCGATTGTTCCGATCTTGAACAGTGATGAGAAATCTTTTCAGATTGATTGTTCGGGTTTGGAATATATAAGTAGTTCTGGTTTGAGACTTTTTTTGATGGCTCAAAAAACGGTGATCGCTAAGAAAGGTTCTTTACGTCTTACCGGCTTGAAACCAGAGATTCAGGAAATTTTCAATATTACTGGATTTAGTGCGATTTTCAAAATAGAGTAATTAAGTTGACTTAATGTAAAGGGCGGCATACGGTTGAACAAGACTGTATGTCGCCCTATTTTGTATGCTCGGCATGAGTATTAGCTAACGGGTGCAAGTCCCCAATGAGCCCT
>CHCFR05602__coassemble_272_pt1 | contig 36266 bp, 26 predicted proteins | sample CHCFR05602__metabat2_low_PE_046 | metagenome-assembled genome bin CHCFR05602 | reverse complement strand
AGTCGCTATTGTTGTATATAAAAGTTTAATACCTGTAGTTTGCCGAATGCTTACGCAAATCACAACCGGATGATTGAATTATAGATGTTCCTTAAGCTGTCTCCAATGGTTCAAAGATACTAATTTGAAAGCAAATCACAACACATCCGAGTATCTTGTCATCTTGTAGTAGGCTGTCTCCAATGGTTCAAAGATACTAATTTGAAAGCAAATCACAACGCATTTTCTTTTTTAATATAGACCTGGGAAGCTGTCTCCAATGGTTCAAAGATACTAATTTGAAAGCAAATCACAACAAAAAAACGCTTTAAATTTGCAGCATAAAGCTGTCTCCAATGGTTCAAAGATACTAATTTGAAAGCAAATCACAACATTGACCTTGACACTGCAAATATAGGTGAAGCTGTCTCCAATGGTTCAAAGATACTAATTTGAAAGCAAATCACAATACCTCTGCATTGAACCATTTTCATTGTTTTCTTATCTTCTTGAATCAAAATAGATAAAATAATGATGTGATCATAGGAATTATCCCCTCAAATTTTTGCCTGTTACGATATAATTCATTATATTTGAGTTGATTAAATAGGATGGAGATGAGAATACGACCATATAGCAAGAGTGAGTTGGCGCGGGCTTACGCGCCTGAGATTACCCCGCAATCGGCCCTCAATCGGCTGGCTGCCTGGATTAAGTTGAACCGTCCGTTGCGGGAGGCACTCGATCGGACGGGGTATTATCCACGCCAGCGTCTTTTCACGGCCCGTCAGGTGGCGTTGATTTTTGAATATCTAGGGGAACCATAAGGGGTTTTCCCTATTTCAAGATCCATATATATCACATACCATACGTAATTCCTCCCACACACGTAATCCCCGTCCCCCCCGTAGAGACGCGATTAATCGCGTCTCTACATTTTGTGTGAATGGTGATTGAATGTTTTTTTCATTTGTGTATGGCGATCAATTGTTGGTCATTGAATTTAAGGAAATTCCCTCTAGTTCAAGATCCGTATATTTTACCGTACCATACGTAATTCCCCTCACACACGTAATCCCCGTCCCCCTCCGTAGTAGAGACGCGATTAATCGCGTCTCTACATTTTGTGTGTATGGTAATTAAATGTGTATTCCATTTGTGTATGGCGTATCATATGCGTCGTCTGGATTATGATGGTGGTGGATGATCTTTCGCGATCGTTCGTGGATGGAGATACGTACGTTCGTATCGCCTGACGCGTACGTATGTGTCGCCTCGCGTGAACGTATGTGAGGGCTGTCGTGTACGTATGTCCGCGGGGCGGGAGTGTGACAGTGTGACGGATGTGACAGTTATTCGCGGACTTTTATATGTTTGTTTGTCAAAAAATAATAGATGTTAAATAATTAACTTATTTTATTTTTTGGCACATAATTATATATTTTGGAAAATAACTGTCACAATTGTCACACTGTCACAAGATCCTTATAAATTCAGGGCGAAAGACTTGCTAATTCTCTCAATATCATCTCTGGTATTGATGACGACGATATAGCCCCTGAGCCTGTCTTTTCGTACCGCCTTAAAGTTTAATTTTGTCATGATAAATCCAATTTGATTGTTTTTTAAAGGTTTTTTAATATAAGCGTTAATTCGTTCCAAAATTTGGGCGACCGTGATGAACTCGCCGGTCTCGCCGGGTAGGGGATGGCGGAAATAGATCCGGATCAGCTCCTCCTCCAGGTTGGGCGCCTCGAAATACTCATTGTGCGCTGTCAGCTCGTCGCTCTCGTTCTCGTCGAACCAATAGCGGAAGCCCGATTTCCAGAGGGAGAGGGCCTGGGCGTAGAGCCCCTCGTAGTCGATCGGGTTGTCGTATGGGTTGAGGATGCTCTCCACCTCGAAGGCCAGCCAGCGGCGGTTGCCCGTCGGATCGGTCAGGAACTGCGGGTTGTTGCCCGTGCCACATAGCGAGGCGGTGTGGGGGCGGTGTTCCTTGTGGCGGGCGTAGGCGGCCCGCTCGTTGATGTGTGGGCTGGTGACGAGCGCCTTCAGCTGGTTCAGCTCGGCGGGGCGCATGTAGTCGAGCTCCTCGAGACAGACCATGAGCGACTCGGCCAGCACCAGCTTGTCGTCCTTATTGTAACGGTCGCTGTTGGTCTTCGTGTAGAAGTAGCGCCGTAACTCCAGGGGCAGCAGGTGGTTGAGCCAGGTGGTCTTGTAGATGCCCTGCCGGCCCACCAGTACCAGGATCTGGTGGTTGACCACCGTCTCGTCGAGTGCGGTAGGCAGGATGGCGACGAACCATTTCCGGAAGAAGCGGACGAATAGTTCCTGGTCGCCCTTGATCCGTACCCGGTTGGCCAGGTTGGCGATGTGGTCGGTCGTTCCGTCCCAGGTGGGCAGCCGGTCGAGGTAGTCTTGGAAGGGGTTGAAGAGGGGAACGAAGTCGGAGCGCAGCAGGTCGTCGACCACGTTGATCCGCACTGTTCCGAGCCGCTTGTTGATCTGGCTCCAGAGGGTGCTCAGGTCGCGGTCGTCGAGCGTATGGAAGTCGCGCTCCGTCTGCCAGCGGATCTCCAGCTGGTTAAGTAGGTTGTTGCGCCTGGTCTCGGCCAGCTCGTTGATGGTGGCCTCGATCTCGTCGAACGTTGGGGCGCGATTGCCCCGCGTGGGCCGTGTGGCGTGCTCGTCGGTCTGTTGGTAGCAGGAGCGCATGATCGAGCGTACCTGCGCCTCGCCATAGTCGGCGAAAGCGCTGATGGCCCATTCGGTCGCCTTTCGCTTGGAGATGCCGTAGCGGTTCAGCATATAGCCCACCCGCATGATGTATTCGTTGTGGTGCCCCGGCTCGTAGCTCAGCCCCTCGCCCTCGAGGATCCCCTTAATCCGCCGCAAGGCGATCGCCAGCTTGCCGCCGACGGGCCGTCCGGATGGGAGCGGCTTGTTCCCGACGGTCTCCGCGTCGATGCGAAACGGTGTGGCAGCCGGGTTGTAGTGTGCCCTTGGGTCGTAGGCCAGTCCGCTGATACGCTCCGGGTTCTTGCAGGCCTTGTCGTAGTCCAGGCCGAGCCGTCCGGCATAATACTCGTTCACCTGGAAGAAGGCCTGCTGGTAGAGGTCGATCGACCTTTTCGCGGCCGGGTCGAGCACGTCGTGATCCGGCAGCTCGAAGCGGCAGATGACCCGCAGCCCGAGGCCGCTGATGGTCCGGTAGGCCAGCAGCGAGTGCGGGTCGCAAGCGACCAGTCGCGCCGCCTCGTCCATCCGCTCGGGCGGGATGTGGTCGAAGTCGCAGAGCGTCAAGTTGGTATACTCGATGATGTTTTGGCGTGTCCGGCATTTGTCGAACCGGGCGGCTGGTGTGAAAGCAGGGCAGGCCTGTTTCTCCTGGTCGGCACGAAACTTGTTCTCTTGGCGTTGAAACGTGCGGAACTTCTCTGTCCGCTCACGCAAGGCCGGATCGGCCTTAATGGTTTCATAAATGCTCTTTAACCTGGCGGGAAACGGTTGTTTATCCCAGAAAGATTTAAAGAGGTTAATGTTAATCATAATAATGTATTTTATATTTGTAAATATAGGCTCAAACATAATGATTACTTTTTATTTCGAGGTCCTGACATAGAGGACTAAGCGATTTATTTTTAGCGTTTTTTAAGTTTTTAATAGTAAAGATATTCATATAAGGATTTAATCCTTATATTCGCGGACGACACACCACCAACCCCTGTAGAGACGCGATTAATCGCGTCTCTACGTTGTGATGTAATGTTAATCGCGTCTCTACGTTGTGATGTAATGCGAAAAATCGCATTTTTACGATGAAATGGAGAAATGGCCCTTGCGGGTGGTGTATCAAAAATAATATGCATGAGAATACAAATCATTAACTGTTAAAAAGTTTACGGATGGATAAATATCAAAATAAATACCGGATACAGACAGCACGTGCCGTCTGGCATGATTATGATGGTGGTGCCTATTTTGTCACGATATGTACCGCTGGGCGTACGCATTATTTTGGAGAAATCAAGAATGGCGAAATGATTTTATCCGGGATCGGTAAAATCGCGGAGGCGGTTTTTACCAATGTATCCGAATATTATCCATATGCGGAAATCCCATTGTTTGTTATTATGCCAAATCATGTCCATGCCATCGTTTTTATTGATGATTATTGTTGCGATCATGCGGCAAAACATTGTGAACGGGAATGTGGGCATGATTGTGGACATGATAATGGAAACGATTGTGGACGTGAATGTGAACACGATAATGGAAACGATAATGGACACAATTATGGACACAATTATGGACACGATTGTAGAGACGCGATTAATCGCGTCTCTACGGGGTCAATGGGGTCAATGGGGTCAATGGGGCCAATGGGGCCAATGGGATCGGCGGAACGGTCGGCGGAACACCCGGTAAAACGGTCACAGGCAATGTCAAAACCGGTGGATAATACGTCGGGAATGGATACGAATATGGGAATTAAGTTGTCGAAAGGTGGAATTACGGGAAATAAAAACCCGATGGTCTCTAAAATATTAGGGACGGTTATCCGGGGTGTTAAGGCCCGTGTCAGTCATTTGGCACGCCACAATGGAAACCATTTTAGTTGGCAATCCCGTTATTATGATCGGATAATAAGAAATGACAAAGAGATGAATCGTGTAGCGGAATACATTGATAATAATATTGCCCGTTGGGATATGGACGAACTGAACGAAACGGAATAATGAAATAACCTGTTTAATTTAAACGTTAATATAAATAATAGAATGACAAAGAGAGAAATTTCGGAGCGTATGTGCGCCCGTTTTGGCGCATTTGTCGAGCGGCAAAGGCTCGAGAGTAAGATAACCTTAAACGCCTTGTGTCGTGAGGCGGGAATCAGCAAGACGGTCTATATCGCCTTTAAAAAAGGGGGCATACCCGCGTGACTTTCCATTGGGTATTACGCCTGTTAATGGCCTTCCGTGTGTTGCTCGACGATCACGAGTTCGCCCGCCTGATGACTGTTTTCAATCGCCTTTTGGTTGAGCGTGGTGAATGGGGAGAGGAGGGGGAATAAGAGTGTTATTTTTATTGTTCCGCCACATTTTCGTTTATGAATTGCGGAGATCTTTTTTCGGAAATAGAAACAAGGCGGGACGACACGTCGCCCCGCCTGACTAAAAAATGTGTTTACTTACTTATTCCAGAATCTCGCCATTCGCGCTGAGATAAACTGTTTTCTCGCTATTGTCCGCATTGACTACGACAACCTTGTAGGTCGCTACCCCTTCCTCGTCTTCATCCACGGCCGCGTTCTTGATCGTCGCCTCGGGGAAGTTTTTACTGATAGCGTCTTGTACCGCTTGCGGAAGCGCGTTGATCTCGATCGGCTTGAACTCGTTGATCGCCGTGACGATCTCAACATCAGATACCTGGTTGCCCGCGAAAACGGCGGTTGTACCTAAACCAATAAACAATGCTGTTGCTAAAACTAACTTTTTCATAATCATAATGTTTTAAAAATAGGACTTTGTTGTTTCACTCTCTCGCTGAATATAGGGCAAGGGGCGTGCCAAAAAAATTGCCAGTTGCGGATACCGTTGTCAATGAGTGGGTTGTATTTATTAAGAATTGTGGCCTTATGTTTGGCATGCGTATTTTTCCACACCACATGCCGATTTTTTGTCCCGTAATGTTGTGGTAAAATGGAAAAAGCACACGGACAATTCGTGTCATCCGTGTGCTTTTCCGTGTGTTTGCGCCTCTCCGGCTTATTCCCTTACTCACTCTTCAGGCTATTTACCGGGTTCTCGTTTGCCGCGTGCCAATTCTGGTAGGTGACGGTTAGCAGCGTTACGCCTCCGACAATCAGCAGGGCTATTGGAAAAATCCACCAATAGTTGGGGACACGGTAGGCGAAACTCTGTAACCACTCATTAATGGCATACCAGGCGATTGGGCAGGCGATGATGAAGCAGACCAGCAGGATCCAGAGGTAGCTTTTGTTGAACATCAACAGGATGTTGCCGACGCTGGCGCCCATTACCCTGCGAATACCGATCTCCTTACGTCGGTATTCGCTGTCGAACACCACGAGACCGAAGACACCGGCGATAGAGATCAGCACGGCCAGCAGGCTGAAGAGCGAGATGAGAGTTGTCAACCGCTGCTCGTTCTTGTATGCCCGTTCCAGCTGCTCGTCGAACGGCCGTATGTCGAACGGGTAACCTGGCGAGAGGGTGTCCAGCTCGGTGCGCAGGATCTGGATCGCCGTAGTGGGATCAGTGCCTGCGTTCATCCGCACGTAGATGTTTGTATAGAGTCGGTTACCAGAGTCATTGGTAGTCCAGTTACTTTTATCAAAAGTATAGAAGGCCATGGGTGAGATGCCCCGACGCATGGAGGCATAGTGGAAATTATCGACGATACCGATCACCTCTTGCGGCTCAAGCTTATCACCCACCTGGATACCATAGAGCTCTTGCGCCATCCGGTTGATGATGAAACAACCGTTACCCGTTTGTGCGTCTTCCTTTCGGAAATCACGTCCTTCTATGATTGGAATACCAATGACTTGCGGGAAGGAGGGAGAGACAATCAGGACATCAAATGAGATACCCTTGCCCTTGTACTCACGCCCCCATTTGGCGTAAATGTCGTTATTGCCGAAGAAGGACATTTCTGAGAAGGCCACCCCAACTACCTCGGGATGTTGCTTCAACCGCTCCTCGAGGACTTGTCGCTTGTCGTTGACCAGCTTGTCGATATCGGAAGTAACGAGCCATTCCTTATCGAAACCGAGCGATGTGGTCTGGGCATAACGATTTTGCAGGAACATGCACAAGGCACCGATCACGAGGGCGAACGAGGCGATGAACTGGAATCCCATCAGCAGATTGCGGAGCATACGTCCCTTGGGCGAGAGGCCAAAAGAGCCTTTCAGTACCAGTGCCGGCGCGAACGAGGTGATATAGTAGGCGGGATAGAGCCCGGCGAGTAGGCCGATCGCTAAGGCGATCAACGTCGTGAGACCAATCAGTGGCAGGTGCGCTTCCGGGCGGATATCGGCCTGTATGAGCTGGTTAAGGTTATAATCCTGAAGCCCCCAAAGCAATAGTACGCTAAGGAAGAAGGCCCCGAGGCAGATGGTCACCGCCTCGGCCAGTAACGCAACCCGCAGCGAGACCTGGCTGGCGCCGAATACCTTTTGCGTGTTGACGTTGCGGATACGCATGGGCGAAAGAGCCGTGCTGAAGTTGGTATAATTGATCGCCGCGATCAGCAGGATAACGATGGCGATGGAGAAAAGCAGGAACATGGTCGCCCGGCTGGTACGTGGCGTCGTATCGAACATAATCGGCTCGAAGGTGTGGATATCAGGCAATGCGATCGCCGCCATCTTTACCTGGCCGTTCGCTTTCTGATAATCCAAGAAATCCTGGTTATTCTCCGCGAAGGTGTCGATCAATGCTTGCGCGTCAGCCGTATCACCCTGGTCGAGCCGGATATAAAACGTGAAGTTCTTCGAATTCCAATCGTTGATCTGGTTCTCATTCTTGTTCTTACGTAAGGCGATGTAAATATTGTTCCCTAGGCTGCAGTTGCCGGGGAAGTCACGATAGACACCGCCGACGGTCATAGTCCGGCTGTCGCCCAATGTCACTTGTCGACCTGTCGCGGCCGCCTGCCCGAACCACCGGCGGGCGGCGCTCTCGGGGATCAGGATCTTATCATTGGCCTCAAGCGCATTTGCGTCGCCCTCGACCAGATCGAAATGGAACACTTTGGTCAAGCCACTGGTCACCTTATGAAGCTTGTCCTTGAAGACCCGCCGCTGGCCATTTTCCTCGATGGTGAAGGATTCGTCGTCGGTCAGGGCAAAGAGCAGGCAACCGCCCACGATATGAGGCGACGACTGCATGAACGCTAAACCGTAAGGGCCACTGGATAGGGCGACTCGTCCGTCATTCCATAGGTTGTCGATCCGGAAGATCCGGTCGGCGTTCGGGTCGTTCCGGTCGAATTGCCGGTCGTAATCCCATTGCATCATCAGTAGCATAAAGGCGGTGAAGGCGACTGCCAACCCCAGGATATTCAGGATCATCGCCGTCCGGAAACGCCGGAATATCCGCATCAGGTTTCTCAGGATAAGTTTCATATCAATTGTTGTTTTATTATTCATTTTTGCCAAAAAGGATACAAATACCGTGCCAAATGGTTTAATTGGTTGATATGCTGAATATTGTAAAATTATCCTTATTAATGAAGTGTCAAAATATTTGACAGTGGTGTCCAATTTTTTGACACTTATTTCTTGTATATTCGCGTTATTATGATAGGAACGATAGTAAATACGGCCTGCATTGTAGCGGGTAGCGTGATAGGCAGTGTCGCCCGGCGGGCGATCAAGGAGAAATACCAGATGGCATTGTATAATGCGATGGGACTGGCTGCGTTTGTGCTGGGCATTAACGCTGTGGTGAATAATTTGCCGAAGAGCGACTATCCGGTGCTTTTCATTGTTAGTCTGGCATTGGGTAGCCTGTTGGGTACGATCCTCAACCTTGAGGGTGGTTTCCGGGGATTGATGGGCCGTTTCTCGAAATCGGATCTGGCGGAGGGACTCTCGACCGGTATTCTCCTCTTTTGTGTCGGGACACTATCGATGGTCGGTCCGGTGATGAGTGCCCTTTATGGCGACAATACCTACCTCTTCGCCAACGCGACGCTCGACCTGGTTACCTCGGCTGTTCTGGCCAGTACGTATGGGATCGGGATGGTACTGGCGGCACCGGTACTCTTCTGTTCACAAGGGTTGATCTATCTGGTGACGAGCCTGGCGGGTGATGTCATTCCCGATGCGCTCATGCGTGAGATCTCGATCGTCGGCGGAGTCCTGATCGCCAGTTCGGGGTTGGGTATCCTGAAGATCAAGGATTGCCGTACGCTCAATATGTTACCGGCCCTGTTGATGCCGGTACTCTTTTTTCTGATTAAGCATTTCCTTAAATAAAAACATATTACATTATGTCTGTCTATATCGGAGTTGACCTTGGCGGCACCAATATGCGTGCCGGACGTGTGGAGAATGATTGCCTGGTGGCCCAGGCGAGTGAAAAAACCCCTAAATCGCCTAAAGATACGGCGGAGACGATCGACCTGTTGGAGCGGGTGATCCGATCGGTCTGGACGCCGGAGGTGTCCGCGATTGGTATTGGTGTGCCTGGTTTGGTGGATCGCCAGAATGGGGTTGTCTATAACCTGGTGAATATCCCGCATTGGGATGTCGTGCCTTTACGTGAGATACTGGAGGCTCGTTTCGGTGTTCGTGTCGTGATCGACAACGATGCCAACTGTTTCGCCCTGGGTGAGCGGGTCTTTGGCGTAGGCAGACAGTATGAGAATTTCGTGGGCCTGACGCTTGGCACCGGCCTGGGTGGTGGCATTATCCAGCAGGGTCGTTTATTGGCTGACTCGAACTGTGGCTCGGGCGAGTTTGGTATGATGCCCTATCGAGACAATATCCTGGAGTATTATTGCAGTGGCTCCTATTTCATGAACATTTGGGGCGTTGATGGAAAAACGATGTATGAGCGGGCGCTGAAAGGTGATGCCGAGGCGTTGGAGGCTTATCGTCAGTTGGGTGAGCACATTGCCGCGGCGGTCAAGATCGTGATGCTGGCGGTCGACCCGGAGATGATCGTGTTCGGTGGCTCAGTAGCTGCGGCGCATGCCCTCTTTGAGGAGAGCCTCTGGGAGAACCTGCGTGGCTTTGCCTATCCCAACTCCGTGAAGCGTCTCCGGATCTTCTTCTCTGAAATGGAGAATCCGGCGATTCTGGGAGCGGCCTCGCTTTGTTATTGATTTCATGTTAAATAATAACCTTAATAGATCAAGTTATGAGAAAGCTTTTTAGACAATTGGCCCTGGCGATGATTATTTGCATGGGGCTGGCGACATTCGCCTGGGCGGGAAAGCCCATCAAGACCCTGTTGATCACGGGTCAGAATAATCATAATTGGCCGGTGAGCCATGTCGTGTTGGAAAAGATCCTGGAAAATTCCGGTCTTTTTGAGGTGGATCTGGCTGTTTCCCCCGCAAAAGGGGAGGATATGTCCGGTTTTGTGCTCGATTTTGAGCCCTACCAGCTGGTGGTGCTTGATTATAATGGCGACGCCTGGCCGAAGGAGACCCGCGATCGTTTCCTGGCCTATGCTGAGCAGGGCGGTGGCATCGTGGTCTATCATGCGGCGGACAACGCTTTTGCCGATTGGCCCGAGTATAACCGCATTTGTGCCTTAGGAGGCTGGGAGAACCGTGATGAGAAGGCCGGTCCTTATGTCTATTGGCAGGGTGGTGCCCTCGTGCGTGACGATTCGCCGGGTGTGGGTGGCTCACATGGCAAGCAACACCAATATGTCTTGAATGGCCGAAAGATGGATCATCCGGTGACGGCCGGTTTGCCTGAGCATTGGTTGCATGGGCAAGATGAACTTTACGATCGGATGCGTGGCCCGGGTAATATCAAGGATCTGCTTTATACAGCCTATTCGGAAAAATCAACTGGAGGTTCAGGTCGAGAGGAGCCATTAATCTTTACCGTTGATTACGGTAAGGCCCGTATCTTCCACACGATGTTGGGACATGCTGGTGAGACGGTCGAGAATAGTCCGGCGATGCAGTGTGTCGGTTTCCAAGTGACTTTGTTGCGTGGTGCGGAGTGGGCTGCGACCGGTCAGGTGACACAGTCCGTCCCCAGCGATTTCCCGACAGAGCATCAATCAACCGCCCGTAAGGATTACCGGTAGAAAATTCCCTTCCACTGCAGTGTATTCCGAAATACACTGCAGTGGAATCCAAATTACACTACAGTGCGCAGTTTAGGGAGGCTTATTCGGAAGTCAGCCTCTTATCGATAACGATCGACAGATACCCGTCCTTGATTTGGAAATGCTCGTCGTCATGCTCAGCGAGGAAACGGATGGCCGTGAGCGACCGTTCCGTCTTGAAGGGCATCGTCTCGACCAGGTCGGCCAGGAAATAGGGGCCTTCCTGCGTCTCGGGCAGAGCCATCAGATAGTCGCGGATACGGTTGAACTCATAGTGGCTCAATCCTGAGTCGCCCTTTTGCAGGCAGACATCGCAACTGCCACAATCCTTCGCCCCCTTCTCTCCGAAATAGGCCAGCAGCAGGCGGCTCCGGCAGGTATCGTCGCTCTCCGTATATTCCAGCACCTTCAGCAACCTTTTCTCACTCCGGGCGCGCCGTTCCTCATAGGCTGATTTGGGGATAACGAGGTAACGTTGTTCCTCTCGCGGTTGGCGATAGAAGATCATTGGGGTCTTCTTACGGGGAATATAATTGATGATCCGGTATTTGGAAAGGCGGATCAGGCTCTCGTATACTTCGTGGGGCGTGACACCGCAGCGTTTGGCGATTTGTTCCTCGTCCAGATAAACGTAGTCGGCAAACAGGCCCGTGTAAGATCGCAGCACAACCTGTACGACATGGTCGTTGAGGTTGTCTTGTCGCAGATATTGGTACAATTCCTCACGTGTGGCGATGAACATCAATCGTGAGGCATTGTCAGTCTCCTCCGTATATTCGATGTAGCCCGCCAGCTCCAGGATCTTCAGGGCATGATGTGTAGGCAGGAGTGGAAACTTATAGGCAGCGCAGAATTCCGCCAGGTTGAAATCGTGCCCCGTGTCGAGTCCGAAACCGACTGCGATCTGGTAGAAATTGCCCAGCGCCTCATAAACCCGATAGATAAATTCCCGCTCCGGAAATTCATCACTCAGCCGTTTCTTCAGTTTGCCACTGTCCGCTTTCGAGTAGAGGACCACGGCGTAGGCTTTTTGCCCGTCTCGTCCCGCACGTCCGGCCTCCTGGTAATATTCCTCCAGTGAGCCGGGCATATCCATATGAACGACCAAGCGTACGTCCGGCTTGTCGATACCCATACCGAAAGCGTTGGTCGAGACGATGACCCGGCATTGGTCGTTCTTCCAGCGCTCCTGCCGCTCATTCTTCTCGTCGTTCTTCAGTCCGGCATGGAAAAAATCGGCCTCAATGCCCTCCTCCCGGAGCAGGGTAGCGATTTCTTTCGTGCGCTTGCGGTTGCGGACATAGACAATCGCCGTGCCCGGAACCCGGTTCAGGATATGGATGAGTGTCTTGTGTTTGTCTTCTGTTCGCCGGATGATGTAGGCCAGGTTCTCACGGGCGAAACTTTTCTGGTAAACCCTGGGCCGTTTGAAACGCAGTTTCTCCTGGATATCGGCGACAACCTCGGGCGTAGCGGTAGCGGTCAGGGCGAGCACCGGTACGTTGGGTAACGTGTCGCGAATCTCGTCAACACGAAGATAGGAGGGACGGAAGTCGTAACCCCATTGCGAGATACAGTGACTCTCGTCGACCACGAGCAGGTTTACGTTCATCGCCTTGATCTTGGTAAGGAAGATCTCCGTACTCAATCGTTCGGGCGATACATAGAGGAACTTGTAATCACCAAAGATACAATTCTCCAGTTGGGTGATGATCTCTTGCCTCGTCAGGCCGGAATAAATGTAGGTTGCCTTGATCCCGACCCTTCTCAGGTTTTCCACCTGGTCTTTCATGAGGGCGATCAAGGGCGTGATGACAATACAGATGCCCTCCTTCGCTAGAGCAGGCACTTGGAAAGTAATCGATTTGCCACCGCCTGTCGGCATGAGGCCCAACGTGTCGTTCCCCTCATAAACCGACCGGATAATCTCCTCTTGTAGTGGCCGGAATGCCGTATAACCCCAATATTCCTTTAGGATCTTGTGGAAGATGTCCACCTGTTCGTCCATCACGGATGCTCCTGTTTGATGTCTTTCACCATCAGCTGGATCGATGAGTTGCCATTATAGGTATTTTCCTCGACCGTATAGCAGATGCTGAACGGTTTCATCTCCTTGATGTGCGCGCTGTGCTTACGCATACCGAAGGCGATACCATGCACCGGATTACAGGAATTACCGTCGATGATCTCGAGCTTCAGGTGTTCCAGGTCCTTGCCGACCAGTTTACTGGTACCATAATCCTTGACACCGAGCGTACAGAAGATCGGTTTCTGGTTCTCCGGTCCGAAGGGACTCATCTTCTTGAGATCGGCCATGAACTTCGGGGTGATGTCCTTGAAATCGAGCATTGAGTCGATCTCCACTTGCGGGATCATCTGTTCCGGGATAATCTCCTCGCTCGCGATCTTCTGGAACCGCTCCTTGAACGCCTCTAGGTTCTCCTCTTTGAGCGACAATCCTGCGGCATAGGTGTGTCCACCGAAGTTTTCCAACAGGTCGCGGCAACCCTCAATGGCCTTGTAGATATCGAATCCGGTGACCGAGCGGGCCGATCCGGTGACCAGCTCCGACGATTTGGTCAGGACAACCGCCGGGCGGTAATATTTCTCCGTCAGGCGTGAGGCGACGATACCGATCACGCCTTTATGCCAATTGGGGTTATAGACAATGATCGCTTTCTGGTCGTCAATGTTAGAGAAGCCATTGATGATGGCGTTCGCCTCGTCAGTGATCTTCTTGTCGAGCTCCCGGCGCTCCTCGTTATATTGGTTGATGCTTTCGCTCTTCTCCTTAGCGATCTCGACGCTCTTGGCCAGCAACAGCTCTACGGCTTCCTTACCGTTCATCATACGTCCTGAAGCGTTGATGCGCGGTCCGATCTTAAAAACGATATCGCTGATCGTAATGTCTTTGGTCGACAATCCGCAAACATCAATGATCCCCTTCAGTCCCAAGCTTGGGTTATTATTGATTTGCCTTAACCCATAATAGGCCAGGATCCGGTTCTCGCCCGTGATGGGCACGATGTCCGAGGCGATGCTGACGGCAGTCAGCTCCAGGAGCTTTTCCAGGTCGGAGAAGGGAAAATTATTACTGATGGCGAATGCCTGCATGAACTTGAAGCCGACACCGCATCCCGACAGGTGCTCGTAGGGATAGATGGAGTCGGTCCGCTTGGCGTCGAGCACGGCCACCGCGTCGGGCAGGACATCATCAGGCATGTGATGGTCGCAGATGATAAAGTCGATCCCTTTTTGTTTCGCGTACTCGATCTTCTCGATCGCCTTGATACCACAATCGAGTGAAATGACGAGGGTGATGCCTCTCTCGGCGGCATAATCGATCCCTTTGTAAGAGATGCCATAGCCTTCGTCGTAACGGTCAGGTATGTAATAGTCCAGCGCGGTGGAATAGAGCCGCAGGTATTTGTAAACCAACGAGACGGCTGTTGTTCCATCCACGTCATAATCCCCATAGATAAGAATCTTTTCTTTATTGCCCAAAGCCTTGTTCAATCTTGCTACCGCCTTGTCCATGTCTGGCATCAGGAACGGATCGTGCAGATCGTTGAGGCTCGGCCTAAAGAATCTCTTCACCTCTTCCGCTGAGGTGATTCCCCGTTGGACGAGCAGAAGGGCGATCACTGGCGAGAGGTCGAGCTCTTTCGCCAGCTGGTCTCTCTTTTGTATCTCTTCGGTTGTGGGAACCCTTAAAATCCATTTGTTAGTCATTATATATTATTTTTTCTTTTCTTCTCCCATTCCGCCTAAGTCGCCTTGTCCGTTCTAATTTATGGATATCCGGAGATGGCCTGATGACTGGCGGTAATTAAGCGTTGCTGTTGGACGCATTTGTCAGGTCGTCCCAACGATGAGGACGATTCGACATTTTTTCAATCCGTAAAGGTAGAAATTAAAAATGGAATACGTTTACCGGAACGCTAAAATAGTTTTTTGGAAACATATTTTTGCTGATGGAAGAAATGATTCGTACATTTGCCAATTGTATTTAGGTGTATGAGATTATGGCTATGAACGATGATTTGAAAAAGGCTTGTGAGGTGATGGCCACCGGTGGCTTGATCCTTTATCCTACCGATACGATTTGGGGAATCGGCTGCGACGCCACGAACGAGGAGGCGGTCCGCCGGGTTTACGAGTTGAAACGACGCTCGGACCACAAGGCGATGCTGGTGCTGCTGGATAGTGAGGCTAAGCTGAACGGTTACGTGTCGAACGTGCCGGATATCGCTTGGGACCTGATCGAAGTCGCTGATAAGCCCTTGACCATTATCTATTCGGATGCCAAGAACTTGGCGCCCTCGCTGGTGGGTGAGGATGGCAGTGTTGGGATCCGGATCACCCGGGAGGCATTCTCGCGCCAGCTTTGCGAGCGTTTCCGCAAGCCGGTGGTCTCGACTTCCGCCAATATCAGTGGCGAGCCTTCGCCCGCCTCATTCGCTGAAATCTCGGAAGAGGTAAAGAAGGGCGTCGATTATATTGTAGAGTATCGCCAGGATGACCAGACGAAAGCTAAGCCTTCCAGTATCATTAAGTTGGGCGATGGTGGCCTGGTTCAGGTAATTCGCTGAGCATGAGGAAAAGTATCCAAGCCTTGAAATATGCAGTGACGGACTTTGTCGCTTCGGCGGTGGTGTGGGGCCTTTTTAACCTCATTCGTTATGAGGAGATCGCACGCTATGAGGGCTTTGATACCTTTGCCTCCTATGTCCGTTACGATGCGGTTTGGCAGGGGCAGTTGCTGATTCCTTTCTTCTGGCTGGCCCTGTTCTGGTTGTCGGGTTATTATAACAGTCCATATGGCAAGTCACGCCTGGCGGAGTTGTTCACGACGTTGATCTCTGTGGGCATAGGCGTGATCCTGCTTTTTTTTGTCTTTGTGTTGAACGACCTGCCCAAGTCCTACGATGTCTATTATGTGATCTTTTTCTCGTTGTTGGGCTTGCAGTTCGTGGGGATATATCTGCCGCGACTCTTTATTACGCAGAGCAGCCTGCGGCTGACGAGGCGGGGCCTGCTGGCCTTGAACGTGCTGGTTATCGGATCAGGTCGCGAGGCGGTCCTGATTGGCGAAGACCTGACGGCCAAGGGATATCGGGTTGTCGGTTTTGTCGGGACGGATGAGGAGACGGAACATTTGGCCCAGCCCTATCAGGGTTCTCTCGAGTCGGTTCCGTCCTTAATTTTGGAACATAAGGTGGATGAGATCGTAGTCGCCTTGGACGCCGCTTCCCGTGAGGCGGGTAAGGAGATCATCTATTCCCTCTATCGTTATAAGTTGCCCGTGAAGATCCTGATCAATCGCCAGTCGTTTTATCCGAAGGTGAAGATCAATGCGATCCAGGGTATCCCATTGGTCGACATGACCGCCAATAATTTCTCGGATGCGGAGAAGAACATCAAGTTGGTGTTCGACAAGGCCGCCTCCGCCTTGGCGCTGTTGTTGCTCTCTCCGCTGTTTGTCTATATCGCCTGGCGTGTGAAGCGGGATTCCGAGGGGCCGGTCCTGTTCAAGCAGGAGCGTATAGGTTATCTGGGGCGTCCTTTCATGATCTATAAGTTCCGGACCATGCGTCTGGACGCTGAGAAGGCGGGTCCTCTCTTGTCAAAGGTCGATGACGAGCGGATTACCCCTTTCGGTCATATCTTGCGTAAGTACCGGCTGGATGAGTTGCCTCAGTTTTGGAACGTGCTGAAAGGTGACATGTCGCTGGTAGGGCCTCGCCCCGAGCGGAAGTATTTTATTGACCAGATCGTGAGACGGGTCCCTTATTATTATCTGTTGCACAACGTCCGTCCCGGGATCACCTCGTTGGGAATGGTGAAGTACGGTTACGCGGGCAATGTGGACCAGATGATCGAGCGTCTGGAGTACGATATGCTCTATTATGAGAACATGTCGTTGGCGATGGATTTGAAAATATTGATATATACGGTAATAACAGTGGTTACCGGAAAAGGAATATAGTAAAGTGTTATGATTATAGAAGGTTGGTTTTACCGGTTTCTGCTTTGGCGGGAGAAACATATTAAGGAGCGTCATTTTATCTTGATCGTCAGTTTCCTGGTCGGGGTTTGCACGGCGGCCTCGGCGATTATCTTGAAGCATTTGATTCATTTCATCCAGCATCTCCTGACGGGTGATTTCAATGTGGATGGGGCCAATTATCTCTATTTGCTCTATCCGGTGATGGGTATCCTGCTGGCTGGCCTGTTTGTCAAGTATATCGTGAGGGACGATATCAGTCATGGTGTGACGAAGATCCTTTATGCCATATCCCAACGCAAGAGTCGTATCAAACCCCACAATATGTGGACCTCTATCGTGGCCAGCTCCGTGACGATCGGCTTTGGCGGGTCGGTCGGAGCGGAGGCGCCGATCGTGTTGACCGGGGCCGCCATTGGCTCGAACCTCGGACGGCTGTTTCGGATGGAGCAGAAGACATTGATGTTGCTGGTCGGTTGTGGTGCCGCGGGCGCCGTGGCCGGGATCTTTAAGGCGCCGATCGCCGGTTTGGTCTTCGTGATCGAGGTGTTGATGCTCGACCTGACGATGACCTCGGTCTTGCCCCTGCTCATCTCGTCGGTGACGGCGGCTACCATGTCCTATATCTTCACGGGGACAGAGGCGATGTTCCATTTCTCGCAGACCGAGTCGTTCGAGATCGGGCGTATCCCCTATGTGTTGCTGCTGGGTATTTTCTGCGGCTTGGTCTCCCTTTACGTCACGCGGGTCATGAACCGGGTGGAGGGGATGTACCGCAATCTCGGTGTTTATTGGAAGAAATTCCTGTTAGGTGGCGTGACGCTGAGTGTCTTGATCTTCCTCTTCCCGCCGTTGTATGGCGAGGGTTATGATACGATCACCTCGCTCCTGAACGGCCAGTTCTCGCACATCATGGACAAGAGTCTTTTTTATGACCTCAACGATACTTATTTCGGGGTCTTGATCTTCCTGTCGCTGATCTTGCTGACCAAGGTCTTTGCCTCGAGCGCCACCAATGCGGGTGGTGGTTGTGGTGGTATCTTTGCGCCCAGCCTTTATTTGGGTTGTATCGCGGGCTTTATCTTTGCCCATACCTCCAACTATTTCCCCTTTACGATGTATCTCTCGGAGAAGAATTTCGCCCTGTTGGGCATGGCCGGTGTCATGTCGGGCGTGATGCACGCGCCGCTGACGGGTGTTTTCCTGATCGCCGAGCTGACCGGAGGTTACGACCTTTTCTTGCCCTTGATGATTGTCTCGATCAGTTCCTACATCACGATCCTCATGTTCGAGCCTCACAGCATCTATTCGATGCGTCTGGCTCAGAAGGGCGAGTTGCTGACACACCATAAGGACAAGGCCGTCCTGACCCTTTTGCGGGCCGACAATATGGTCGAGAAGGATTTTCAGGTGGTCTCGCCCGATATGTCGTTGGGCGATATGGTCAAGGTGATCTCCCGCAGTAACCGCAATGTCTTTCCGGTCGTGGACGACAAAGGTGTCCTTCTGGGCATTGTCTTGTTGGATAATATCCGTAACATCATGTTCCGGCCGGAGCTTTACGATCGTTTCCATGTCTCGAAATTCATGGTCTCGGCACCCGCCAAGATCCATCTGAATTCGCCGATGGACGCGATCATGCGTGTGTTCGACGATACGAAAGCGTGGAACCTGCCCGTGATCGACGAGAATGGGCATTACGTCGGTTTCATGTCGAAATCAAAAATATTCAATTCGTACCGGGAAGTCCTTGTCGATAATTTCTCGGGCGATTAACCCCTAATCAAGAATAGAATGGAAAAGAAAGATTTACGCATTATTTATATGGGAACGCCCGACTTTGCGGTCGAGAGCCTGCGGGCGTTGGTGGAAGGTGGTTATCAGGTGGTCGCCGTCGTCACGATGCCCGATAAGCCAATGGGCCGTCACGGGAGTGTCCTCCAGGCAAGTGCCGTGAAGCAATATGCCTTGTCGGTCGGCCTGCCCGTCCTGCAACCTGTCAAGCTGAAAGACGAGGCTTTCCTCGAGGAGTTACGCTCCTATCAGGCCGATCTCCAGATCGTCGTGGCCTTCAGGATGCTGCCAGAGGTGGTCTGGAATATGCCCCGCTTCGGCACTTTCAACCTGCACGCCTCTTTGTTGCCGCAATATCGGGGCGCCGCGCCGATCAACTGGGCCATCATTAATGGCGATACGGAGACTGGCGTCACCTCCTTTTTCCTGACGCACGAGATCGACACCGGCCGCATTATCCGGCAAAAACGTTATCCGATCGCCGATACCGACAACGCCGAGGTGATTCACGATGCCCTGATGCGCCTTGGCGCGGGGTTGGTAACCGAGACTGTCGACCTGATCCTCTCTGGCGAGGTGGAGTCGGTCGCCCAGGAGACCCTTTACGAGGACGTCGCCTCCTTGCGGCCCGCTCCGAAGATCTTCAAGGAGACCTGCCGGGTCGACTGGCACCAGCCGGTCAAGCGGATCTACGACTTTATCCGCGGCCTGGCGCCCTATCCGGCGGCCTGGACGGAACTGGTCGCCCAGTCGGATGGCAATCGGTTGGTATTGAAGCTGTTTGAGTCCGAGAAGATCGAGGAGCTACATCAGCTGGCGGTCGGTACGTTGCGTACGGACAAGCGTTCCTATCTGGACGTGGCTGTCCCCGACGGTTTCCTGCGCCTGCGCTCAGTCCAGCTGGCAGGCAAGAAACGGATGGACATCGCCAGCTTCCTGAACGGCTTCAAGCAGATTGACACTTATACGATCGACTGATGAGGCCACTCCGCCAGCCGGTTTACGTGATTCTGGGGACGATGTTCCTGTTGTTGGGCGCATTGGGGCTTTTCCTCCCGGTGCTCCCAACGACCCCTTTCTGGCTATTGACCTGCTGGTTCTATTTGCGAGGCTCCAACCGCCTGTATGCCCGTGTCATGCGCAATCCCTATTTCGGGGGGTATATGCGTGGTTTCCTGGAGGAAAAAGCCATCCCTTTGCATGGCAAGATCGTGACCGTGGTGGTCATGTGGGGCTCCGCCATTTCCACCTTCCTTTTCCTGGATACCCATTGGGCGATCGACCTGCTGATCCTGGTGGTCGCCATTGGCGTGACCTGGTATGTCCTCTCTTTCCCAACCGCCAAAGGATGACGGTGACACGAACGTATGTGTCGGGTCTTACGAACGTATGTGTCGGCGATCACGTACGTACGTGTAAGGCGATACGAACGTACGTATCGGGACAAACAATCTTTGACGTTTAACCGTTATTTTAGACCGCTTATCCGTGTTTTCGCTATTATATACGGAATCAAGAATAGCCTTGATTGCACGATAAATAATTTCTCCATATATTCGTTCGATTGGCTATTGTTAATGTTAAACCTAATAATTTATTGGAAACCATGAGGAGGGAAAAGCCTTTTTGGATATTGTATTTCCTTTGCCTGTCAATCTTATCTGCCTGGGCTGAACGGATCGATCTTTCCACGGCCCGTAAGGTGGCGGAGAGTGTAGCGAAAGGGAGTAGTGCCCTTCGTTCCTCCGGTGACTTGTCGTTAGTCTATATGGCGGTCCCTGGGCAATCCGGTACAACCTTGCGAAGTGGCGCGATGGTGGGCACCGTCGATTATTTTGTTTTTAATTTCCCTGAAAATAGTGGATTCGCCATTGTGGCGGGCGACGATCGTGTGCGTCCCCTTTTGGGTTATTCCCTCGAGGGACAGTTCAATTCGGAGAACCTGCCGGAAAACCTGCGTGCCCATCTGGAATATTATCAAGACCAGATCACCTGGGCAGAGGAGCAGAATATCGAGCCTTCAGCCGATGTCACTGCCGAGTGGAACCGTTATCTGGGCGGGACAGCCTTGCGGAGCGGTGGTGGTGTGTCGCTCGAGACGGCTAAATGGGATCAGGCAAGTCCATATAACGCGATGTGCCCCACGATTAACGGGCAACGTGCCTTGACAGGTTGTGGCGCGACAGCGACCGCGATTATTATGCGATATCATCAATGGCCATTGGGTACCCAAAAAGGAGTATCCGTTCATCCCTTGGCCTCTAAACATCCCGAATGGAGATGTGAGCCCCTGAATTATTCAAGTGGTTATAACTGGAACAGTATGCCTTTGACCGTAACGGGTAATGACGCTCCCGAGATCGCCAAATTAATGTGGCATATTGGGGCTAATATTAATATGTCATACTCAAGAAACGCAAGTATCTCTGAACTGACAGATATTGTTTACGCATTGCAGGGCGTTTTTGATTATAGCTTGACCACACGGGCGATCCGCAGGGATTTTTATTCGGCCGATGAGTGGGAAAAGTTCTTGATTAATGAGCTTAATGCTGGAAGGCCAGTGGTTTATAGAGGGGTTACTGATAATAATCTTGGTCATATATTCGTTTGCGACGGTTATGATTCCAACCATTATTTCAGCATAAATTGGGGATGGAGTGGTTACTGTAATGGCTATTTCCTGTTGTCTGCCTTGGGAAATGAGGAGAGCGGAAAATTTTATTATGGGCATTGGATGATGATCGGGGCTAAAAAGAATGAGGGTGAATCGCCGATTTATGAGTTGCGTTTTGGTGCGGAACCGGAAAGTAGCCAGTTGCCATTACCTGTAGGCTCGCCATTCGATTTAGGAATGTATTTGTATAATTCTGGCAGCATGGCGGGCGAATTTGATATCAGTGTGGCGATTTACGACTCGGCGACCGGAGAATTGGGCGAACCCATGTTGGAGAATAATATGAGAATCAATCTCGAGACAAATTATGGATGGTGGAAAGGAAATAATAACCCATTGATGTTTAGGAATGTTATTTTGCGATCAGAACTTAAGCCGTCTGAGCGTTTGGTGGTTGTCTATTCTCTGGCTGACCGATATGAGTGGCAAATCCTGAAGGGTGCATCAGATAAATTATATGCTTTCGACAAGAATGGTTTAGCCTCTATTGGAGACCACGTTACCTATACCGTAACCTTGCCTTCCGTTGAGGGTGCGACGATCATAAAGGAAGGCTCGACACTCGTTTCCGAAGGAGAGAGTTTCTCTTTTTATATTGATATCCAAAAGGGTTATACCTCAGAGAACATGGTCGTAAAAGCTAATGGCACGATATTGCGGCCTGACGCGACCGGTCGTTATACAATAACAAATATACAGGACAATGTTGTGATTACCGTGACAGGCATCGAGGAGGAAAGCCCGGTTGATATTGAGTCTGTCAACACCTCTAGCGTGAAAGTATGGTCCGCTAATGGCACTCTCCATATCCAGACCCCAGTGGCGGATAAGGCTTATATTGTTGGATTTGATGGTCGTATCCATAAGGCGTTGAATTTACCGGAGGGAGAGACCGTTATCCCTATCTCCTCAGGCGCCTATATTGTATCTGTTGGAGGAGAGAGTTACAAGGTTAGCTTTTGATCCGTGATTTATAAATGATAGAGTTGTGTCCTCTAGCTAAAATGGGGATATAGCCTTTTCTTAATTGTTTAAACCATTAAATATCTAACTAATATGAAAAGAACAAATTTATTCACCCGTATCTTGTTGATCGGGCTTTGCTTTTTGAGTAGCTATGTGATGGCATTGGCCCAAGGCCAGGGAAAAGAACCTGTTCGTATATCGACACAGGAGGAGTTGCTGGACGTGCTCTCTTCACCGTTGAGGGCTGGTGAGGAAATAATGGATATCTATATAGAGAAAGATCTTTTGGTGGATACCGTCGTGGTGGTACGGAATACGACACCCATACGAATTCTCGGGAACGCTTTTATTCGGGATAAGGGTTTCAGGGAAAGTATCTTTGTGCTGGAGGCGGGGGCGAACCTGACGCTGGAGAGCGATATTGATGGCGCGAATGGGGTCTCGGATGAACCGGAGATCGTTGTCCGTGAAGGGGCGACCTTCTGCCTGAGTGGGTCGAATATCACGAATGTCACGCACTCGAAAGCCTTGATGGGGATCATCGAGAACGCCGGGACCATGCGTATGGAAGGCGGTACCTTTGGTGAGTACACTTGTTTTCAAGTTATTAGTGACGTATTAAAATACTGTTGCTTGAATACGGGAACATTGACATTGGTGGGCGGAAATATCAACGGAAAGATCTCAAACCGGGGCAAGATAATCATTAACCAAAGTGCGTCCCAGCCCATTAACGTGGAGGAGATCTTATGCGGCGATACGCCTTTGGAGATCGTCTCTCCATTACATACGAATCTTTCTTTGTCTAAAGGCAATCCGTTGTTGGCCAATTCCGGCTTTAAGAATGGAGAAACCGTAGCGCAAGGCGGCTCGAATTATCAGTTGACGGAATCGGACCGGAAGCATTTGATTTTTGGTGGAACCAATATCGTGACGGAGTTATCAGAGAATCAAATTCGTATCAAGAGCGGAGGTGGTGGCATCGTCACCGTGAAATTCGATCTTCAGGCCTTGATTGATCAGGCAACCGGTACGGCTCAATCACCAACCCTTATCACGGTTCCTGAGGAGGGTATCTCGCTTTCAAAGACGGTTACGATCAAGGATAAGCATGTGAAGATTACCGGCGGGAAGATCTCGGCCGATTTTTCGGAAACGAAATGGTTGAAGATGTTTGTGGTAGAGTCCGGAAGCCTCACGCTGGAGGATATTACCTTGGATGGTAATAGGGGTGAGAAACTGACTACTCCGGCAGAGGAAACTTGTACCTTTATTCACCAAAAGGGTGGAGTTTGTCATTTGAACAACGGTGTCCGGATGACCAACGCCTTTGGGCATTGGGATTACCTGAACGCATTGATCCTGCAAAAGGGAACAACCTACGTGCACGATGGTTGCTTCATCAGCGATAATATCTGCCTGTTGGGAGGTTGCGTCTATGTTGATAAAGAGGCCATACTCGTAATGGATGGCGGACAGATCTTCGCCAACAACCCGATCCAGGGAGAATATTGGTACGGTGGGGTTTATGTCGCCGGTCGGCTGGACTTTTATGGAGGCGAGATCTCGCACCATCTGGATAGCAATATCAGCATTGCCGGTATCGTCAATTATGGAAGCGCGACCACCAATAAAAATATTTTCTCCGAGAGCATGATGTTCCATAAAGGCGGTATCCTTAACCTGAATCGCCCCTTGACTTATGATGTGACGTTAACTTTCGACGAGGAGGTGCAACCGGGCGATGTTTTGGTCCAGGCCAATGGCTATCAGCTGACGGAGAGTGACCTTGGCCACTTTAAATTACCCGAAGGATACTCTTTGGAGCAGAGAGACAACACCTTCATATTGGCTAAAGCGGGCGCGAGCGGCATTTCGACCCTCAAAGAACTGATCGACGCTATTGATAAGGCACCAGTCGGCACGCTTACCGCACCAACGGTCTTGACTATTGTTGAAGCCATCCCGGTTACCCAGACAATTATAATTAAGAACAAACATATCAAATTGACTGGCGAAAACTTAACTTTCAATAATGGCGCAACGAGCCATATCCGTTTCTTCAGCTTGGAAGGGGCCGCCAGTCTCACCATCGAGAAAGCAACCTTGAATGGCGCCGTCGCCGGATCAAACCATTATTGTTCCTTCTTCCATGTCAGTAACCATTCGACCCTCAACTTGAGTTGGGTGACGATGACCGGCGCGCACAGCAATATTGAGAATTGGGCATTGCTCACGGTGCTTGGCACCTGCAACGCGGAATTTACCTCATTCCACAATAATACGGGTAATGGGCTTATCTATATAGGTTCCAGCGCGACCTGTCATTTTAATGGGGCTGAGATGAATATCGCTAGCAACAACTGTATCGTGGGGAATACGGTTTATCCTTTGATCCATAATTACGGTCTGATGAATTATGAGGGCGGATCGTTGACCAACAACGTGGCTGTTCCTTTCGTGAATTATGGGGAGATGAACTTGGGCAAGGGCCTGATGGTTGTGAATCCGTTGGATAAATATAATATCGAGAATGCCGCATTGGTTTATGGCAACCTGTCTATTGATGGCAGTAATTTCCAGGATGATATTTATCTCGGGAAAGGAACCGGGAAAGGTTGCGTTACCATCTATGAGATGTTCAGCAATAATCAGCTCGGTTTGGTTTGCCCGGAGGCGGAGGATGGCTGGGTCGCTTTCAAGGGCGGTAAGGATTATAAACTCACCGAGACGGATCTGCGGAGGATTGTCTTGGCGGACGACTTGTCGAAGGAATACATGTTGGCTTTGGAAGACAATACCTTTGTGTTAAGGGCATTGGCAGGCCAAAAGTATAACGTGACTGTCGGAAGCTGCCAGAACGGTACGCTTAAAAGCGATAAGAGTCAGGCGGCAAAAGGCGAGCTGGTCACGATCACCGCTACACCCGCGACGGGCTATAAACTGTATGCGGACCAACTTTGCTATAACCATTATTATCAGTTGCAGGCGACTGCCGATAAGAATGTCTTCACCTTTAATATGCCTTCGACACATGCACACGTAGAGGCGGAATTCATTCCAGAGAAAAGTAACATTACGCCTCCAGACACGACTTTGTTTACCCCTGATGACGGAGTTTCTCCGGCTCCAGGAATTGGTAATCTTGATTCCTTGATCATTATCCTTGGTGGTGATCCGGATCTCGAGATCGATGCTAAACCTGTTGATGAAAACGATTTGCCGGGAGAGATGCGTGATGCTATCGATCGGGAAACGACAAAGGGAAGTGAGTTGATCGGTTCATTGGAAGAATTGATTTCCCGTCTTGATAGCAAAGGAAACGTGGAGACATTATATCAGATCCCGTCAGGAAAGGTCCGTCTGACCTTCTTTATCAAGTCCTCTAATTTACGGGCCGCTGGTGGACAATATTATATCTTGTGCTATTCGCAAGGAGAGGTCAGCACGATCATTCCGGAATACGATCCGGAAAGCCGGACCGTGACTTTCGAGACCGACCGTATGGGCATTTTCTCCGTGCTTTACGGGCAGCCCGTTACCGCGAACGAGAGGATTACCGATGGGAAAGCGCCTATCCGGGTTGTAACGAATGGCGACCGGATCGAGATCCATAACTTGCCAGCCGGTATTCCTTATCAGATATTTGATTTCTCCGGCCGTATGGTTTATGGTGGCATCGGTAATGGTGGCATCCTTTCCTGGACTCCCGCAACTAAAGGCGCCTACATTATATATATTGAAGGAAAGAGCTACAAGATTAGCTTCTGATCTGTGATTTATTAGAAAAAGAGCCGCGATCCCTGACGGAAGTGGGGGAGCGTGGCTCTTCTTTCTTTACTTTTATTTCAGTAACAACTTATACCCTATCTTTGCGTTTGAGAAAGAGATGTTTTTATGGAGTATGCTAAGAATTGGCGGTTTCACCTGTTTGTTACCGCTCTCACCCTGTTTTATGGATTGGCTTTTACCTTTTCGGAGTTTTACGGATCGCCCGTTTCGGGTGTAAAGGATTTTTTTATCCTATCGGCGCAATGGGGCGTGGTCGTGGCTGCCATTTATGGATTAATGCTGTTATTGGTCCTGAACCGATGGGTATTCGCTTTGCTGTTTACGCCAATGACGTTGAGTTGTGCGGTATTGACCTATTTCCGCTATACGGCGAACATTACGTTGACGCCGATGATTATAGAGCTTTGCCTGGTTAACGACATGCAGACAGGCTTGACTCTTGTGGACTTGCCTTTGATCGTGGTGGTGCTGGCTGCGCTGGGGATAAGTATTGTTTCAATAATTATACGTTTCAGGTATATAACTACGCCTTCATTGTGGCCGAATCTTTTGGGTGGTCTGTTTGTCGTCGCTTTGTTTAACCTGTTCGTGCCGAAGTTCGCGAGGCCGGTATCCGGACGTATGCCCTATTCCCTCTATTATAACGTGAAAAGGTATTTGTCTGAGAGAGCCGCTATCAGTGAGAAACGGGTAGCGTTCACGGATCTGCCGGTATGTGCGAGCGACTCCATGACAGTGGTACTAGTGATCGGTGAGTCCCTTCGGGCCGATCATCTCCAGATTAATGGCTATGGACGTGAGACGACGCCTCACCTCATGCAAGACTCGCTGGTGGTTTCTTTTCCCCATATTTATACGGAGGAATGTTTTACCCATACCAGCATCCCCTTGATGTTGACACGGGCGGATAGTGTCCATCCCGAGAGAGCTTATACGGAGCCCTCCTTTATTTCCCTGTTCAAGCAAGCCGGATATCGTACGGCTTGGCTCGCTAACCAAGGGGCTGTCGAAAGTTATGCCTATTTTATGAATGAGTGCGATACGCTGGTTTACGCCAATAGAGGGAAGTCGTTGTATGTTTTTGATAAGTGGCTGGATGGTGATCTGCTCCCGTTGTATGACGAGGAACTGGGGAGAGATGAACCCCGTCAGTTGATTTTGCTTCATACGATCGGTTCCCATTGGTGGTATGAGTCGCATTATACGGATGAGTTTCGTCATTACACCCCGGTAATCCGTTCGAGAGTGGTCTCCTCTTGTACGGATGACGAGCTGGTGAATTCCTATGATAATACGATTCTCTATTCCGATTCGATTTGGGCTTCCCTGATCGATCGGCTCCGTGATAGGATGGCCGTCTTGATTTATCTGTCCGACCACGGAGAATCCCTTGGGGAGGATGGTCTCTATCTTCATGGCGTAGAGCATCCGACCCTACGCTATCCGGCCTGTTTTGTCTGGACATCCGAGCGTTATGCCCGGAAATTCCCGGAAAGGATAGCCGCCCTTCGGGAAAACTGCGCAAGACATTATCGGACAGATTTCCTGTTTCATTCGATCTTGTCGGGTGCCGATATCCGTTCCGGTTACATTGCGGGTGATTTGGATATTTTTAGTTCCTTGACCGATTCATTGCCTTAGGATTTATAGGCGACATTTCCAGGATTCTTACGTTTTGATAGAAATTTATTGAAATTTATTTCGGATTATATTTGCGGACTAGGAAAAAGAACGTATATTCGCGGCGTTAAAAAAGTAAAGGGATTATGAATACAGCGTTGCTACACCTATTGGGTTCTTTGTCCATTATTCTACTCTGGGAACGGAGCGGGAAGTAAGGTGCGCACGCGATATTTGTTTTTGGAGATATTGGTTTGGCCTCTCTTGCTTCCCGGAGCATGAGAGGCTTTTTTAATGAGAATAAGTCATAAAATATATTAGCATTTAAGGTATGTCAGACAGATTATTTATTTTTGACACCACGCTGAGAGATGGTGAGCAGGTGCCAGGTTGTCAGTTGAATACGGTAGAGAAGATACAAGTTGCCAGGGCGCTCGAGCAGTTGGGCGTCGACGTGATTGAGGCGGGTTTCCCCGTTTCGAGTCCGGGCGATTTCAATAGTGTGGTTGAAATCTCGAAAGCGGTTACTTGGCCGACGATTTGCGCTTTGACACGGGCGGTCGAGCGAGATATTGACGTGGCGGCCGAGGCCTTGAAGTTCGCTAAGCGTGGACGTATACATACCGGTATCGGTACTTCCGATCCGCATATCAAATATAAGTTCAACTCCAATCGTGAGGAGATTCTTGAGCGGGCGATCGCCGCGACGAAATATGCCAAAAAGTATGTTGAGGATGTTGAGTTTTATTGCGAGGATGCCGGGCGTACGGAAAATGAATACTTGGCAAGAGTTGTCGAGGCTGTGATCAAGGCGGGAGCGACGGTGGTGAATATTCCAGATACGACAGGTTATTGCTTGCCCGATGAGTATGGAGCCAAGATCAAATATCTGATGGAACATGTGGATGGCATCGAAAAGGCGATTATCTCGACCCATTGCCATAACGATTTGGGAATGGCGACAGCGAATACCGTGCAGGGCGTATTGAATGGCGCACGTCAGGTGGAGGTGACCATCAATGGAATCGGTGAGCGTGCCGGTAATACTTCACTCGAGGAGATCGCGATGATCTTCAAGAGCCATAAGGAGCGTGAGATCATCACCAATATCAATACGACCAAGATTTACGGAACCAGCCGGATGGTGTCAAGCCTGATGAACATGCCGGTACAACCCAACAAGGCGATCGTCGGACGCAACGCTTTCGCTCACTCGTCGGGTATCCACCAGGATGGCGTGCTTAAGAATGTTCAAACCTACGAGATCATTGATCCGAAGGATGTCGGTATCGACGATAACGCTATTGTCCTGACTGCTCGTAGTGGACGGGCGGCGCTGAAACATCGCCTGCATGTCTTGGGTATCGAATTAACTCAAGAGAAACTGGATAAGGTTTATGAGGATTTCCTGAAGCTGGCGGATAAGAAGAAAGATATTACGGATGATGACATCTTGCTTTTGGCCGGTGCGGACCGTACGCAAAATCATCACATCAAACTGGAGTATCTGCAAGTGACCAGTGGTGTCGGTGTCCGTTCAGTGGCAAGTCTGGGCCTGAATATTTCAGGAGAGAAGTTTGAGGCGGCAGCCAGTGGTAATGGCCCGGTTGACGCGGCGATCAAGGCCCTGAAGAAGATTATTGACCGTCACATGACTCTTAAGGAGTTCACGATCCAGGCGATCAGTAAGGGAAGTGATGATGTGGGTAAGGTACACATGCAGGTCGAGTACGATGGCCAGATGTATTACGGCTTCGGAGCCAATACGGATATTATCGCCGCTTCGGTCGAGGCTTATATCGATTGTATCAATAAATTCAGAAAATAAGAACCATGAATACATTATTTGATAAGATTTGGGACGCGCACGTCGTGCAGCAGGTCGAGGAGGGTCCCACTCAACTGTATATCGATCGCCTCTATTGTCATGAGGTGACCAGTCCGCAGGCTTTCGCCGGTATGCGGAAAAGAGGCTTGAAGTGTTTCCGTCCGGATCATATTTTCTGTATGCCGGACCACAACACGCCGACACACGATCAGGACAAGCCGATCGAGGATCCCGTCTCACGTACTCAGGTGGATACCTTGGCTAAGAACGCAGCTGATTTTGGCTTGACGCATTTTGGCATGATGGATAAGCGGAATGGTATCATTCACGTGGTTGGTCCGGAGCGTGGCTTGACCTTGCCGGGCATGACGATCGTTTGTGGCGATTCGCATACATCAACACATGGTGCTGTAGGTGCCGTAGCTTTCGGTATCGGTACAAGCGAGGTTGAGATGGTGATGGCTTCGCAGTGTATTTTGCAGACTCGTCCGAAGACGATGCGGATCACGATCGATGGTGAGCTGGGTAAAGGCGTAACCGCCAAGGATGTCGCTCTTTATATGATGTCCAAGATGACCACGAGTGGAGCGACTGGCTATTTCGTCGAGTATGCCGGATCGGCGATCCGCGGCTTGACGATGGAAGGCCGTTTGACACTCTGTAACTTAAGTATTGAGATGGGTGCCCGTGGAGGTATGATCGCTCCGGATGAGGTAACCTTCGAATATATCAAGGGGCGTGAGTATGCTCCGAAGGGCGAGGCTTGGGACCAGGCTGTCGCTTATTGGAAGACCTTGAAGAGTGACGACAACGCTGTGTTCGATAAAGAGGTGCGTTTCGACGCCGCTGATATCGAGCCGATGATCACCTACGGAACGAATCCCGGCATGGGCATGGGCATTACGAATCGTATCCCGACAACAGAGGGTATGAGTGAGGTTGAGAAGGGTTCGTTCGAGAAGTCAATGGCCTATATGGGTTTCGAGGCAGGCGAGTCGTTGCTGGGTAAACCGATCGACTATGTTTTCCTGGGTGCTTGTACGAATGGCCGTATCGAGGATTTCCGGGCTTTTGCCTCTATCGCTAAGGGTCGTCGGAAAGCTGATCATGTGATCGCTTGGCTGGTTCCCGGTTCTTGGATGGTTGATGCCCAGATCCGTGAGGAGGGTTTGGATAAGATCCTGGAAGAGGCCGGCTTCGAGATTCGCCAACCGGGTTGCTCGGCTTGCCTGGCGATGAACGACGATAAGATCCCGGCTGGTAAATATGCGGTGTCTACCAGCAACCGTAACTTTGAGGGCCGCCAGGGACCTGGCTCACGTACGCTGTTGGCCAGCCCATTGACAGCCGCTGCCGCTGCCGTGACTGGTGTGATTACCGATCCTCGTGAACTGATTTAATAGACAAGACAATGAAACAGAAATTCAATATTATAACAAGTACCTGCGTGCCGTTGCCTCTCGAGAATGTGGACACGGACCAGATCATCCCGGCTCGTTTCCTGAAGGCGACGACCCGTGAGGAGAAGTTTTTTGGTGATAACCTGTTCCGTGATTGGCGTTACCATCCGGATGGCTCCCTGAATAAGGAGTTCGTGCTCAACGATCCGACCTATTCAGGACAGATCCTGGTTGCGGGCAAGAACTTTGGTTCAGGATCAAGCCGCGAGCATGCCGCCTGGGCGATCGCCGGTTATGGTTTCCGGGTGGTCGTTAGCAGTTTCTTTGCTGATATCCATAAGAACAATGAACTGAATAATTTCGTCTTGCCGGTTGTGGTAAGCGAGGATTTCCTGAAGGAGTTATTCGATTCGATCTTTGCCAATCCGAAGACAGAAGTGGAGGTGAACCTGCCGGAGCAGACCATCACGAATAAGGCAACGGAACGGAGCGAGAAATTCGAGATCAACGCCTATAAGAAGCATTGCCTGATGAACGGTCTGGATGATGTCGATTTCTTGGTGGAGAACCGGGATAAGGTGGAATTATTTGAAAAGAAAAATATTACAGGACGCGGATGATGTGGAGGAAGGTTATCTTCACATCGTCGGCGTATGAAAAATAGAGAGACTTATGATAGAGATAATGGATACGACCCTTCGGGATGGCGAGCAAACCTCGGGTGTCTCGTTTGCGGCCCACGAGAAATTGAGCATCGCCCAGGTCCTGTTGAGTGAGCTGAAGGTGGACCGTTTGGAGATTGCCTCGGCGCGTGTCTCGGAGGGAGAATTTGAGGCGGTAAAGCGAGTGGCCCGTTGGGCTGAGCGGTCCGGCTATCTGGATAAGCTGGAGGTGCTGGGCTTTGTGGATGGCGAGGTGTCCATTAACTGGATCGAGTCGGCGGGATGCCGGGTTATCAATCTATTGTGCAAAGGCTCTTATAAGCATGTGACGGAGCAGTTGCGTAAGACTCCCGAGGCCCATATCGAGGATATCAAGGCGGTGATCCGTCAGGCGACTGCCCGCCAGATGAAGGTAAATCTTTATCTGGAGGATTGGTCGAATGGCATACAAGACTCTCCGGAGTATGTCTTCCAGTTTATGGATGCCTTGAAGGATGAGCCGGTCAGCCATTTCATGTTGCCCGATACGTTGGGCGTCTTGAATCCAATGCGGACTTTCCGTTGTTGCCGGAAGATGCTGGAGCGTTATCCGGGCCTGCGCTTCGATTTCCATGCGCATAATGATTACGACTTGGCGGTTGGAAATGTCTTTGCCGCGGTCCTGGCCGGTATTCGGGGTATACATACGACGGTCAACGGTTTGGGAGAGCGGGCTGGTAACGCTCCCTTGAGTAGTGTCCTGGCGGTGATCAAGGATCAACTGGGAGAGGAGACCGCTCTTCGTGAGGAGAAGATCAACCGGGCCAGCCGTTTGGTGGAGACCTATTCCGGGATTCATATCCCACCCAATAAGCCGATCATTGGTGAGCATGTCTTTACGCAATGCGCTGGTGTGCATGCCGATGGCGATAGCAAGAATAATCTTTATTGCAACGCCTTGTTGCCTGAGCGTTTCGGACGGGTTCGTGAGTATGCGTTGGGCAAGACCTCCGGGAAAGCGAATATCCGCAAGAATCTGGAGGCGCTGGGCATTGACCTCGATGAGGCATCGATGCGCAAGGTGACGGAACGGATCATTGAGTTGGGCGATAAGAAGGAGATGGTGACGCCGGAGGATTTGCCATATATTATCAGTGATGTCTTGCATCATGATAACATGATCGAGGAACAGAAGATCCGTATCCTCAATTATTCGCTCTCGTTGGCGCAAGGCTTGAAGCCTGTGGCGACACTCAAGATCGAGATCGATGGCGAGGCTTACGAGCAGTCGGCCTCGGGTGATGGTCAGTATGACGCTTTCGTGCGTGCCTTGCGTAAGATCTACTCCGATTTGGGACGGCCATTCCCGATGTTGACCAACTATTCGGTTTCCATTCCGCCGGGTGGACGGACGGACGCTTTCGTGCAGACGGTCATCAGCTGGAATTATGCGGGCATCGACTTCAAGACCCGTGGTCTGGATGCCGACCAGACGGAGGCGGCTATCAAGGCGACCGTGAAGATGTTGAATAAGATAGAGAATTTTGGATAATAATATAAGGTATAGTATTTTAAGATTATGGATTTTAAGATAGCAGTTTTGGCCGGTGATGGTATCGGCCCCGAGATCTCAAAGCAGGGTGTCGATGTGATGACCGCCGTCTGCGAGAAGTTTGGACATAAGGTCGATTATGAGTATGCCCTGTGTGGTGCCGATGCGATCGATAAGGTAGGCGATCCTTTCCCCGAGGCTACTTATGAGGCTTGCAAGAATGCCGATGCGGTGTTGTTCTCGGCTGTGGGCGATCCCAAGTTCGATAATGACCCGACAGCGAAGGTCCGTCCGGAGCAGGGCTTGCTCGCCATGCGTAAGAAGCTGGGCCTTTTCGCGAATATCCGTCCGGTGCAGACTTTCAAATGCCTGTTGCATAAGTCGCCCCTGCGTGCGGAATTGGTGGAGGGTGCCGATTTCCTTTGCATCCGCGAGTTGACGGGTGGTATGTATTTTGGCGAGAAATATCAGGATAACGATAAGGCTTACGATACCAACATGTATACCCGCCCAGAGGTGGAGCGTATCCTGAAGGTTGGTTTCGAGTATGCCATGAAGCGTCGTAAGCACCTGACGGTGGTCGATAAGGCGAATGTCTTGGCTTCATCCCGTCTCTGGCGTCAGATTGCCCAGGAGATGGCCCCGAGCTATCCGGAGGTAAAGACCGATTATATGTATGTGGATAACGCCGCTATGCGTATGATCCAGGAACCGACCTTCTTCGACGTGATGGTAACCGAGAATACCTTCGGTGATATCCTGACCGATGAGGGTTCGTGCATCAGTGGTTCGATGGGCTTGTTGCCTTCCGCTTCAACGGGTGAGAGCACGCCGGTCTTCGAGCCGATTCACGGTTCATGGCCACAGGCGAAAGGCTTGAACATCGCCAATCCGTTGGCTCAGATCCTTTCGGTAGCGATGTTGTTCGAGTATTTCGACCTGAAAGAGGAGGGTGCCCTGATCCGTCGGGCGGTCGATGCCTCATTAGACGCTTGTGTCCGTACGCCTGAGATCCAGGTCGAGGGTGGCGAGAAATACGGCACTAAAGAGGTTGGCGCTTGGATCGTAAACTATATTCGTGAGAATTGATATAAAAGAACGGGCATTATAGTGATGCTATGATGCCCGTTTTGATCACATAATAATGCCACTCGTGACATGGTTATTATGCCTGTTATAATAATCCCCTGTCGCGGGTGGCATTCTTTTTCCTATTCCGTCATCTTCAGCAGTTCCTCGATGACCTTCGGGTCATAACCCATCTCGAGCGCTTTCCGGAAGTCCTGAGCGGCGGATTCCTTCTCGTATTGGGCGATCTTGACCTTGCCTCTCAGGACATAGAGCGTGGCGGTCGGCTCGCTTTCCACGAATAGCTTGTTGATGTCCGCCATGGCTCTAGCGTTCTTGCCCATCATGAAATAGAGATCGGCGCGTCCCTCATAAAGATACCACGCCTTGGGCATCTCATTAATGAGGTAATTGAAGATCCGCTCGCTCTCGTTGTAGTTTCCCCGCAATTTCTCAAGGATGGCATAGCCGAAACGCCCTTTGATGGAACGCTCGTTGATATTGACGATCCGCTCGAAATCATCCTCGGCGGCAACAAAAAGTTTCTGCTGGAGATAGAGCATGCCCCGGCAATAAAGCGCCTCCTGGTGGTCCGGATTGATGGAGAGAATCGTGTTGTAGTCGGTAATGGCCTTCTCGATCTCGCCCATCTCGGTGTAGAGTGTCGCCCGGTTCTCGAGGATAAGCAGGTTTTGAGGCTGTTGTCCCAATGCCGCGTTATAGGATATGAGTGCCTCCTCGGGCTTGCCCATACGCCTTTGTATCGTTCCCAGATTCATCAATAGGGCATAATTGTTCGGGTTGCCCGGTTCCAGTCGCATGGCGGCCTTCAGGCTTTCTGCCGCTGATGGCAGATCCTCCTTGTCAAGGAACTCATAGCTTTTTTCCACGAAATCCACGTACGATTGTGCTGCCAGGTGCTGGAAGGCACAGGCCAGGCATAAGCCGAGGGATAAGAGTAATGTTCGCATATTCATCATTTATTTTTCTGGACGCGAATCTAATCAATAAATAATTCAGCGACGGGGAATAAAAAAACTTTATATCTTTAGCACATTTTGTAAGGAATCTTGTTATATGTATGATTGAAGTGCCGATCGGGCGGTTATACCCGTATGTTTAATGAAAAAATAGAGTAAAAATTAAGAATTATGATGTTATTGCAAGTTTTGGAAGTGAGCGAAAGGTTGGAAGGTGTCTTGAAGTCATTGATTGAGCACTCGGCCGAATTAGGTTTCGCGATCATCAAGGCGGTGATCGTGTTTGTCGTTGGTCGTATGATTATTAACCTTTTGAATAAGTTAGTCAAGAACATATTGATCAAAAGGAATTTCGACCCGTCGGTCAAGAGTTTCGTGAGCAGCCTGGTGAACGTGACATTGACCATCCTGTTGATCATTTCGATTGTGGGCGCGCTTGGTGTACAGACCACTTCGTTTGCCGCGTTGTTGGCCTCTGCCGGTGTTGCTGTCGGTATGGCATTGAGCGGTAACCTGTCGAATTTCGCGGGCGGCTTGATCGTCTTGTTGTTTAAGCCCTATAAAGTGGGTGATTTTATCGACTATCAGGGACAGTCGGGTACGGTTCGTGAGATCCAGATGTTCCATACCATCTTGAAGACGACCGACAATAAGGTGATTTATATCCCGAATGGTTCGCTCAGCAGCGGCGTGATTGTCAACTATAGTAATCAGCAAACCCGCCGTATCGATTGGGTATTCGGCGTGGATTATGGTACCGATTACGACCATGTAAAACAGGTGCTCGAGACGATTCTGGCGAAAGAGACACGGATCCTGCAAGAGCCTGATAAACCTTTTATCGCTCTTACGGCTTTGGCGGACAGTAGCGTCAATATCCTGGTACGCGTATGGGTGAAGAGCGAGGATTATTGGTCGGTCTATTTCGATATGAATAAGACGGTCTATGAGGTATTCAATAAGGAGGGTATCAACTTCCCGTTCCCGCAGTTGACCGTGCATCAGGCATAGGCTTTGCCTGTCTTGTGGAATATTGGTTGCCCCCATGGAAAGGTTCGCCTCCATGGGGGCATCTTTATTTGTATGCTCGGCATGAGTATTAGCTAACGGGTGCAAGTCCCCAATGAGCCCTA
>CHCFR05602__coassemble_267_pt1 | contig 36937 bp, 31 predicted proteins | sample CHCFR05602__metabat2_low_PE_046 | metagenome-assembled genome bin CHCFR05602 | reverse complement strand
AAATGATATCGGTATTATCTGTACCTGAAATTATAGGAGATCCAAAATCTCTTCCTATTAAACAATTTGTGAATGAGCTATTTGTAATCCAATCTAAATTATATATAGTAGAATAATCAAAGTCTTCAGGATATAAATCTTTTGAATGTAGTAAAAAATAACAACCAATAAATACAATTCCATGATTTTCTTGTATTGTATTAAAAACTTTATATGAAGTTTCGCACCCACATGATATAAAAGAAATATTTCTGCAATTATGCAGTGTATATACATATCCTATATTATCATTACTAATGTTATTTTCATTATATCCACATCTGTCAGAAGTACAATTATTAAGTGTACAATAATCCATTCTTTGAAAATAATATCCACCACTAGTACAATATCCAGTAACACAATTAAACATACTAACGGAAGTATTATGACCTATGTTTGAATGAAAATAAAATCCATATCCATTACAATGCCCAGCTATGCATTTAAATAAATCTACTATATAAGCATCTATATCAAAACAATTTAACGAGCAATAAGATGTGTACACATTTTTAAAAGATAAGTGGGCTTGATTTCTCGAAGATACTATCAAGCTTTTTACCATATAATTATCTTTATCTTTTTTACCAGTTAATCTAATATTAGATATTTGTATTTGTCGTCCTTCAATATAAAATAAAAAATCAATATTTGTATTTCCTATAATAGTGCTTTCTTTGGTGTAATCACTATTTGCCAATCCTGTTATTATTCTATTTGAAGGAATTACTATTCCACAATTAACATCTTTACCCCAAATGTCATGATATAATTTTATTGTAGATAATATAGAATATTCTTTTGTAAAATGTATTTTATTAAAATAATTTATTGTATTTTGAATAGATAATCTATCATCATTTACCCCATCACCAACAGCACCATACCATTCAGGATAAGCAATATCAACATTCCAATAATTTTTTAATATTATATCGTTTTCAAATATTTTTACTAGTCCAGCATTTATTTTTGTTTTATTCCCAAGTAAAACTCCATTCCTAAAACTACCCCCTTCAAATTGCAAAACGCAATTCTCAGGAATCTCGATAGTCTGGTCAGCCAAGCAATAATCGTACTGGATAACGTAAATAGTGTTAGGCTTGTTGATCATGTGCTGAGCCAGCACATTCGTTCCGTTCACGATATGCTTGCGAAGATACACACGGCCCATGCCGCTGTAGTTATAAGGATTGTATTCCTTGTCCTTGAATTGCAAAGTATTAGCGTCAGTAACGGTAATGTCCTCCTCGTCTGGTAGGTTGGTGATGCTGCCAGGTTTCCCGGCTCCAGCCTCGATCATTTGCTTTACCGCCGGTGACAATGACTCGGGCACGACCGATTCGGGCATGATCTCGAGCTTCGAGCCGTCAACGACCTCTTGCGTGTAGTTCTTTGCCGCCTCACGGGTAAGATATTCCTCGTCAATATGACGGCCAAATCGGTCGGCGATGGCACGATCGGCGACGCAATCCTCCTCGATAACGTCAGACGTGTTGAAGCCGGCGGCGGGATCGGAAGACAAGAAGGACTCTTTCGGGATATAGTCAAGACGTTCCTCCACGTCGTCGAGCCTGTCGTCCGTCTCCTCGGTGTATTCGTCAAACTCTTTCTTATTCTCCTCGATGGCTTTCTTGTTGGCCTCAATAGCCTTGTCATGAGCTTCCAGTTCCTCGGTGATGGACTTCTGGCTCATGGTGTCTGTCTCGCTGTCGCCACGGCCGTCGAGCACGCTCACGTAACGCTGGTGTTTCAGCCACTCGCCCTCGGTTCCTGTCCACTCGCCACGCAACACGGCCAGCTCGTATGATGAAAGTCCGTCGTAACCGTACGTCGCCGTGGAGGAGGTAAACTTCAACACGACCTCGCCGTCCCCAAGGTTTGTAGCCTCTTCCTCGAACTCTGTAATCGAGAACAGCCGTTCTTTCTTTGAACGTGATATAGACCGGTTGCCCATGCCAAGATGGCCCTCGTTCTTAACCCAGATAGCCTCAATGCCATACGTTCCCTCTTCCAGACCTTGCGGAATGTCGAATTTCAGGATGCCGTCCTCGGCGGTGGCCTCGAGATAGTATTTCTCGGTGTTGCCGATAAGGAATACCTTCACGTTAGCCCTACGGAAATCCTCACGCACGTGGCTCGTGCCCTTAAGGATTGTCCACTCGATTCTTATGATCCTGTCCTTGAGAATGTATATCATTGAGTCCATATTATTCTTGCTTGTTTGATGGCGATACGCCCATGAGGACGAGAGCCTGGTTGAACATACTGTCGGCGTGCTCGTCCTTATACGTCAACAGCGTTAATCCGGATACGTAATAAATGAAAGAAGGGTAAAGCGCGTCCGGAATATCCACGCCAGACCCCTCGGTGTAATTGTCGGTCACTATCCTTATCTCGGCGGGATCGGAGGTGTCCTTCGCCTTGTACAGCTTCAGCGTCTTCCACGGGTCAAGAACCATCCCGACCTTCGGCCTTTCCCACGTTCCCCCGGCGTACGAGTCCGCTAGCGTGGCGAACTCCTTGTCGTCCCAATATACGGGTTGCGATATGTACAGCGGCCACGACTGGAAACGCGCTGAGCAAAGACGGACGAAATTGTCCGGCAGCTTTACGGAACCGATAAGGTCGGCGCCTACGCTTACCTCGGTAATGGAGGTGTCCGGGTCGATAAGCGACCAGTCGGCGTGCGTGAGGACAAAACGGTAGGCGTCATGGATCTTGGACTTGATGATCTTGTCCATCTCCACGTCGTCCTGCTCCTCCACGAAATTGGCGTCATTCAACGCTATCTCGTCAATACAGGTTTTCACCGCCTCAATTATCTCGTCCTCGGTATGTGCCGCCATATCATTTCAGGTTTGGGAAGGTTACGTTATACTTTTCCTTCAACGCCTCGATCATGTCCTCCCCGGTGACCTTCTCGCCCTTTGAGGCGAAGTAGTCGATAGCGTCGTTGACATTTCTCACCGACTCCACGGATGCCGTTTTCTTGTATGATGGCCTTGTCACTCTCGACGACTTCGATTGCGCCGTGGTAGATGGCTTGGAGGTCACCTTTTGGCCGTCCTCGTGCGTGAGCCTGATCAACGTGCCAAAACGGGGATCGCTCTCGATAGCGTCTTGCACGAACTTGTTGGAGGTGCTCAATGAGGCGTTTCGCTTGTTGGCGAAGCTGCCGCCCTTGAACTCCATGTTAATCGGAACGCCGCAATATACCGTCCTGATCTTGCACGCGTCCCTACCGATCATCTCATATACTTTTAAGCTCATAGTTTTTTCTTGTTAAAGGGGCCAGTCTCACAACCAGCCCCCAATCATGGATTTATGGGTAGAAAACATTACACGTTAATCTCACCCTTGTAAGGTTGCCATGCGGCACCGTCATAGACGTACAGGCCAATGCCATAAGCACCGTCGATAGCGGTCAGGTAAACCACGTCACCCTCTTGCGGGGATGATACGTCGGTAAGATCATCTACGCTCTGCACCACCTTGTCAAGCACGGACATCGTATAACCGCTCTTGGTAACGTCCGGACCGATGATCATGGAGTTGTAGCCGGTCAGCATAAGGCAGTCGTCCTGGATATAGTACTGGCTCTTCGCCTCGCGTACCTCTCCACCCTCGCCTTTCGAGTGATCGACAGAGATCGTCTTTCCGTTCGTGTAGTAATAACGCTTGGCCTGTTGCATGGAGAAAGCGATAGCGCATTCCTCGTAACCCAGGTCGTCCAAGGCGTGCTCAACCTTGAAATTCAATGTTCCGAAAGTTGTCTGGAAAGAGCTGATGTCGATACCGATCTTCTGGCTCTTGGTGAAGGTGATGTCCTTGTACTTCGTGAAGTCGATATTCAACAGGTTCTCGATGAACTTGGTACCGCAATACACGTCCATCTCGTTCGTGGTCGAATACTTGCCGAACAACATTCTGGTGATACCGATGAGGTCGGCGTAGGTCAACTTCGCGCTGATCTGGTAACCCAGGCGGATCTGTCGCAATACGCCCTCCTGCATATAGACGTACTCTGTACCGGTCTTCTTCCCAGCGTACTTCGTGAACTTCGCGCTCGCTCCGATAAGCATTGTTCTTGTCACCTTCTGGCGGAACGTGTCGAGAACCTTGTCCTTGGCGTCCTGAACGCTCCACTTCGCTTTCTTGTTGATGCGCTCGAAGAAATCGGTCCACGTGATTGGGCATACCTTCTTCTGCAAGTAGGCGTTTCTCTTGCGTGGATAGAAAGCGTCCGGGGCGATCTCAACCTCGCTCTCGCTCATTGCTGGTGCCATGATCATGAGCTTGGTGCCCGCCGGAATAGTCGGTACGTACATCTTCTCCGCTTCGATAGGGCCATTCACCGCCATTACCGTAACGCCATTCGTACGGTCAGAAGCTACCACATAAAGCACGAGAGGAGATCCGTCTTGTGTCGTTCCGTCAGCTGAGTAGCCTTGCACTCCCTCCGCAAGGACAGTGGCGCATTCAGGGAACAGCTTGATGTCGTTCTTGTAAAGGCTGAGCTTTACTTCCTCGTCCTTGTTGGTGGAATTATCAACCTCGGCCTTTGTCTCGCATTCCATGACGGCGTCACCGATCTCGTAATGCTCCGGCTCCTTGGTATCAACCTTGATTTGCTTGGCGAGCTTAAGGAAGTCCGTGTGCATCGGATATTTGTACGCCTGAAACATACTTACGTAATCCTCTACCTTATTCTCCGCCAGCTCGGCGTCGCTTACGGCCGAACCTGTCAATCCTTGCCCTTGCTGGTCAATACCTTTTCCGATAGCGTCAGGTGTCGCTCCTTCCAGTGGCTTGTTAGCGTTCGGGTCCGTATCACCACCAATATCTCCAACCTCTACGGCCATAGCGTAACCGCCACCTGTCACAACCGCCAAGATCAAAAGGAAGACCTTAGCCAAAAAATCAAATTTGAATAACTGTTTCATATTGCCTGTTTTAAATGTTAATACTTTATTTGTCATGCCAAGAAAGGATTATCACACATTTTTCGGAACTTTTCCCCTTTCTTGTATTGTTGTTCCATTATTTGTTCTGAATCCTCTTTCTTTTCCCTTTCTTGCCAGGGTATGAAAGAAGAGATATCGTTTATCGCCCAATCCCATTGCCCTCTAAAGCATATTGCCCGATCGTCAAGATAAATATCCGCTATGAGCTTGCTTTTGTCCCCGCTATCCCCGGGTTGGTCAGGATTCTCGTTTATGTAATCAAACGTTACGTCATGATCTTTCAGCCATTTCCTTAAGGCATCGCTATCTGGCCTGGTCGTGAAGATAATGATTGTCCATCCTTTTTTCTTCAAAACCTTAGTGGCGGTATCGGCGCCTTTTATCATCTCACCGAATACGTTCTTGCCCTCGTAGCCTTTGGAATAATCGTGTATTACCCCATCAAAATCAATACATATCGTTTTATTTTTCTTTTCCATGTTATCAAGCGATGAACGGGTTATCTTGCTTGTCTCTCATCGGCGGCTCTTGTCTGGCTGCCTGCCGTCCCCTTGGCGTCTCACGCTTTCCGGAAAGGTCTCTCAGCTTGTCATCCACCTTCTTGCTCACGCCCTCGGCCATTCCCTCGGCACGGGCATTATCCACGGCGTTGTCGTAATTCATGCCCTTGGCCATCATCTCGAAAATGGCGGGATCGAGCTTGCCAACGATCAAGTCGTCCATGACCTGGTACATCTTGCCGACAACCTCTTGCGCCTGCTCGTCAGTGAGTCCCATCTCTTGCGCTTTCGAGCGGATCGCCTCTACGCTCGCGGGCATATTGGCTTGCATCTCCTCCTCGATCTTGTCCTGCTTCGCCCGTTTTTCCAGGTAGTCGTTATGCGCCTCGGCGAGTTTTGAGGCGTATTCCGGGTCGCTTGACAACGCCTCCAGGTCGAGACCCTTGCTTTTAACCATCCAGATAACCGGGTCAAAATCATCTTGCCCCTTGGCGGCGACAAGCATCTCAGCGAAAACCGGGCTGTTGGCCAGGCTCTCACGCATCTTTCTCGAGCTTTCCTCATAACCCTCGTATTCGTCCATCATTTGGTTGGCTTGGCCGTAGTAGGCCTCCTCGTCGTCCATGTTCACGTCCGGGTATCTCTTGGAATACCGTTCACGGAACTTATCCTTCATTGACTTCTTATCCTCGTTCATTTCGCGTGTTTTTGATATTCGCGAATTACTGAGATTTTGCCCCGTGTTTTTGTTACTTTGACAACAATCACCCGTGGCGCAACGCGTTATTTGTCAAAGTTATCATTCTATAGTATAGGTTTGTGAGGTCGGTTAATCAAGGAGGGCCTATGAACAATCACGTCGATTTCATTCCCGAGAGGGACAAGGAACTATACGAGGCATACAGGAGGGCGATGCGGGACAGTTCGGTCAAGTCCCACCAGGAGGCGATCGAGATGGCGATCAACTCGAAAGCGTCCCGTTTTTACATCTCCACGTTCCAGGCGTATCGTGGAATACTCAGGATAAGGAGAGGGGAGAAGAAGGAAAGGACACGGCCGGTAAGGGACCGGATGATCAATGACATTTATGAGCGGGTCAAGGAGCTATCCGAGAGGAGGGAGTTCAAGGGGTGCTCGATATTCTTCATCACATCGTTCGCCGTGTTCCAGGAAGCCCCGTCATTCTACATATCATACAGCAGGGCGTTATCCATCATATCAAAGCTGAAAAGGGAAAGGAGGAAAACGAGATGATCCGTCAATCGTTCCTGTCATTTGTCATATCCGCGGTTTGCGTCGTCATGTACTTGGCCGGCGGCCGTTACGGCGTAGGAGATGGTTCCGGATTGCTGGAAGCCCTTACTTACCATTTCTGCCACGCCAACATATTTCACCTGGCGTTGAACCTTTACGCCTTATTGAGGTTTTGCCCGAGACCGCTCACGTGCCTGGTAGGTTTCGTGTCGGCGACGGTCGCCGCCCTTATCCCGTGGTGCCACATGGCGTTGCCCACGTGCGGCTTGTCCGGAATGATCATGGCCTGTTACGCCAGGAAATACCAATCATGGCGTCTTGACATGACCAAGCTGGTTGTGATAAACGTGATCTTGGCTTTCTTCCCTTTCTTCAACTGGAAGATACATATTGTCTCATTCATATTGGCTTACTGTTTTTATGAGGTACGGGCAAAAGTCAGAGGTATTGCGACAGGCGTATGACCTTGTGACCGAGGACGAGGTGCGGATCAATACCATATTGGGAAACCATGACCAGATCACCGGAGAAGGAATATCCGGCCATGTCAACAAGGTTCATATACCGGATTTCCCGATACGTACGCAATTCCTCACGGACGAGGTTTATTATAACAACCTGTTCCAGGAGGTCATTAAGGCGGGAACGGTTAAGGAATACACGAGGATATTCAACGAGGCGCATCCAGAATACGATCCCGTCACCGAGGACGAGGTGGTTGACGAGTTGTTCTTCGCCCGTTGCTCCCGTGACCCGTCTTTCGCTTTCATCACCTGTTTCCAGATCAAGCCGAAGAGCGGAGGCGGCATGATCCCGTTCAGGCTCAACTTTGCCCAGCTATATCTTCTCGAGATACTGGAGGAGATGAGAATAGCCGGTATGCCGATACGACTGATATTGCTGAAGGCCCGCCAATGGGGAGGATCGACGCTTGTCCAGCTTTATATGGCATGGGTGCAGCTATTCGTGAAGAAGGGTTGGTATTCCGTTATCATAGCCCAGACAAAGGACACGGCGAAACGTATCAAGGCCATGTACAAGAAGGTGCTCGACAATTTCCCCTCTTTCGTCTTCCGGGTGCCGGGTCTCCAGTTCTCGCCCTACGAGAAGTCCTCGGCCGATAGCGTCATATCGGACACGAGCGGGAACATAGTCCGGGATTGCGTGATAACCGTGGCCTCTTACGAGAACTTCGAGTCAACACGTGGTATGGACTACGCCATGGCGCATTTCTCGGAGTGTGCCTATTGGAAGAAGACGGACGGGAAATCGGCGGAACAGGTAATCACCAATATCGACTCGAATATCCTGGAGGAACCGTTGACTATCGAGATCTCGGAGTCCACGGCCAACGGAATGAGCGGTTATTTCTACGACGAGTACCAGATGGCGAAGGCCGGGACTTCCTCACGTAAGGCCGTATTCGTACCCTTCTTCTTCATTGAGAACGACATGACGTTTTTCAAGGACAAGAAAGAGAGGATGAAGTTCGCCGTGTGGCTTGTAGAGAACAAGGACCAGGAGGTCGCCCCGAACGCCAACAGCGAGCCGGGAAGATACCTTTATTCCTTATGGGAGAAAGGGGCGACGCTAGAGCATATCAACTGGTACGTGAAAAAGCGGGCCTCATTCCACGACCACGCCTCGATGGCCTCGGAGGCTCCCTCGGACGACGTGGAATGTTTCAAGTTCTCGGGACACCGTGTGTTCAATATCTATCTCGTGCAGACACTAAGGGAACAAAACGTGCGTGTGCCAGAGTTTACGGGCGATATAGCCATGTCAGAATCCGGAAAGTTCTCTTTCGTTCCGGACCCCAACGGTTGCCTTCGGATATGGAAAAGGCCGGACGACGCCCGGACGACAAACGAGTATTTGGTTATTGTCGATGTCGGAGGCCGGAACGAGGGGGCGGACTTCTCATGTATCACCGTCATAAACCGGTGGCCTTTACGTTTCAAGGGAGGCAAGCTGGAGGTGGTCGCACGCTGGCATGGGCACATGAGATACGACTATCTCGCCTACAAGGCGGTGAAGATAGCCAAGTATTACAAGAACGCCTTGCTGGCTTTCGAGAGTAACACTTTTGACAAGAAGAAGGCCGAGGCGACCGAGTTCGTGGAGAGCGGCGACCATATCCGGGGAATCCTTAAAAAAGTCGAGGACATTTACCCTAACCTGTACATGAGGGCGGCGACCGATCCCGAGGACATAAAGAACGGCATATACAAGAAGATCGGCTTCCAGACGAACAAGAAGACAAAGCAGGATATGGTGGATAACTTTATCGTGTGCTTCGAGGACGGCAATTTCGTTGACCCGGACGAGCGTATGTACGTCGAGGCGTCGATCTACGAGCAAAGGCCGGACGGTTCTTACGGCAACGTCGAGGGACGCGGGAACCATGACGATATACTCATGACCGACATGATCGGCGCGTTGATCTCCGATGATATGGCCATACCCGAGCCGTTGTCCGATGATAATGACTGGAGACCCATTGACAGTTATCCGAAGAACGAGTCCTCTATCTAGGCCCGCAATGCGGCGTCCGCCTGTCTTACGACGTCCTGGTTGGCTTGTCCCGTCACGCCCGACATGAGATCCTGCGGTATGCCCTGAGGGTTCGCTCCCTGTTGGGCCGCTTGCGTGTTGGCGCGTATCGCCTGGAGAAGCTGTTCCGATCCGGGATAATAGGAGAGGGACAACATTTGCTCGGCCGTGATCTGCCCGCTCATCCAGATCTCACGCACGAGGTCGTTCACCATCATGCGGGCTACCGGCGACTCAGCGGATTCCTTGATGCTTACCTTGAAGTCAATATCTTGTACGGCCTTCGGGTCATACTCCGTATATTGGGCGTAACCGGCCGAACGCTCCATTGAGATATTGCGCACGGACTGGTAATACTGGTGGATCGTCTTCATCTTCTTCTTGGCCACCTGGTTCTCGAAAGAGCCGAACTTCGTGATCAACGTGGCGATCGCCGTCGTGGCGTTCTGGGTTTCCATGGCGTACCGGCTGGCGGGCGTGCTCCCGCTTGGAGACTTGCCTTGCAAAGATTCGGATACTGATGTTATGTCATTAATAAAACCAAGCTCCAGTTGCAGGAGCTCAGCCGTGCCGATATTTGTGCTGTTGGAGGTTATTACCTCCGGTTTGCTATTCATCTTTGATGGCGTGTAAAAGATGAAACCGCCAATGTCAACGAAACGCTCGGCGAACTCCCGCTCCGTCATGCCCTCGGGCACGCAATCCTTCGGGATCATCTTCACGCCCTTCACCGCCGACTGTATGGCCATGTCATGCAACGTGATCAACCGGTTGATATATCGTTGCTGGTCTATGATCACGGATATGTAAGGGATGATCTTGCCGTTCACGAGATAGTGGGACTTGTACGTGTAAGGGTGCGATCCGTACTCATACGGCGTGTCGTATTCGGTCAATACCCGGCCGTAAGGGTCGAGCATCTGGAAATGCCAATACTGGTCTATGATGTAATGATACTCGATAAGGGGGATCTCCTCCATGGGCAAGCCCTGTTCCAGCCCCATGCGTATCCTGTCCTCGTTCTCACGCTTGATAACCGGAAGGTCGGCGACCTCGATACGGTATAACGGGTTCTCCATGTCCATGATGTCAACGCAACGGTAGCGCGGCTTGTTCTCCAGCGTCCAGACGTGATACGTCCGGCACAGGTTGTAGGATGGCGGCGTATCGAACGACTCGTTATCGTATCGCTCCGTCGTCTGCGTGCTGGATATGTCGTAGCGATGGATCCACGGCGAATAGATCTCCTCCAGTTGCCTGTAGTCATACTCCGAGTTGGCCAGTACCGCCGCCAGTTCGCCAAGCGTGTAGTCACGGATCTCGCCTATGAGGCTGTCGTCCCAATGGCGCGGGTCGTTCACCTTCGACTCGAAGAAGAAATAAGAGGGGTTCACGGGGAACGTGTAACTGTCCTCTATGCCGTCGTGGCTCGACCATTCCTCGACCACAACCGACATACCTCCGCAAATGAACTCGATCATCTCGCTCGTGAGCAAGTCCTTCATCTGGTTGTTCTCCCAGTTGGTTTGCAGGGCGTCCGTCATCATCTGCGACTTCACGTCCGCTCCTTTCTCACGGGCGAAGCATACCGGCAGGGTGGAGGACTTAGAGTAAAGGCCGGAAAGCGTGTTTACGATCTTGAAAAGGTGGTTGTTCTGCAAGGCCACGCCACCGGTGCGCTTGGCGATGCGGTCACGTTCCCTCATCTTGTGGCCGTCCTGGTCACGAACGATGTCGCCCCACTGGTCCTCGAACACGTAACGGAAGTTGCGCAAGCGGGTAGCCCTGAACTTCGACAGGTTCTCCCAAGCGTCACGGCACCGGATAAGCAAGGGAATATTCTTCTTGTCCGTCCCTTGTCTCCTGACGCGATAGGCCACGCTGTCCGCCGACGTGTCCCGTCCCCTGAAATGCGACTTCGGTATCAACCTTTTCATATATCGTTATTTTTTTACGCGAATAAAGCCGGTTGATCCATTGGTTTTTGACACAATAACCAAAATAACAAAGTGATAAGCGTTTCGGGCATACATTCGCGGGAAAAGGTAAACGACAATGACATACCAATTCCAATACGCCACGGCCCTCGAGAGGTGCTCGATGCTGTCCAGCTTCGAGGGCAGGGATTACGTCGGCGGCGACGGCGAGAGCCTGTTCCTGACCGTCAAGATCACCGAGCAGGACAAGCCGCTTATCCTGACATACATGGAGCAGGCGGCGAGGGACATAGAGACAAGGCTCGACAACATGGTCACCTCGACGGAATACGACACCGACGGGTTCACGTGGGAGTTACGCACTGAGGAAACCCGGTGGAACCCGGACAAGCGAATGGACAACAGCGTGCGTGAGGCCCTTGTCGGCTACGCCATGGCCCGATGGCTGGAGGACAGGAAACCGGCCCGCAAGGCCGCATACGATGAGATATGGAACGGGTCGGCCACGATGGCCGTCGCCAACCTTTACCGCAAACGCGCGCCCGAACTTGATTAAGGAGGAGACATCATGGACATTACGATTCAATACAAGTACGTGAAGCACGACGTGGACAACTGGACATACCGGTTGTCCGAGATGGCCAATACCGAGGACGGTAAGCGGAAGGCGATGGGCCAGTCCGACGATAGCCCGACCGACGCCACCTTCATCCGACGCAAGATCGGCGAGGCGATGGTTGAGCTGCGCCTCTTGCTCGACGAGCGGCTGGAATCCTTGACCGCCCCCGACGAGGCCAACGACACGCTCGACAAGGAACAGGCCGAGTGGGTCATGACACTTACGGACGACGACCGCACCGCCAGCGCGGCGGAGGTGGCCACGCTGGCGCACCGTTACGTGGTGAGATATGTCCTCTGGTGCTGGTGCCTGATCTATTTCGGGAACATGGCCTCTACCTTTTACCAGGAGATGACGGCGATCGCCGACGAGATCAAGCAGGCCGCCTACAAGCGCACGCCGCCACGCAAGTACAAGCGCAAGCCTTGGACGGACGTGGACGATCTGATCGTTGAGACAAGATGATACATTTATATATATGGAGAAAAGGCATATCAATAGGGTAAATACCCTACGCCCGCATAGGGCAAATACCCCACCGCCAAGGCAACCGTTCCGGCCGGGATGGTTTGAGGTGACGATCCGGTTGCTGCGGAGCGAGATCGAATATGACGTCGATTTCGAGACCTACCAGGTGAGCGGCGTTTCCGGTGCCGACGCCAAGGGGCGTTTCTTTTTGGAAACCTCGGAGAAGACCGCCGACTGGATGATGCGGCAAGTGGACTCGGCCATTGAGGACATCGAGGCGGCGTTGGCGGCATATTCCCCACGGGTGAGCAGCCGGGCGACGACCGACGAGGTGCCCGACAACCGGGAGTGGGTGATCAACCTCATGATGGAACCCGGATGGCGGGGCGACTCGAAGACGATGGCCAGCCTGGCGCACCGCTTCGTCGTGAACTACGTCCTGCGGGCGTGGTACCGCATGATGGACCCCAACCGATACCCGCTTTACGACGCGGAGGCCGAGAGAGAGAAAGAGAAACTCGTCAACGTGGCGAGAAGTTGTGACATTAAAGACGTACGTTTTATTTTATGAAAGGAGTTAAAGGCTACCAGCCCGGACACGAGAAGCTCGGAGGCCGGGCAAAAGGGACAAAGAACAAGAATACGGAGATGAAGGACAACCTTCGCGATTTCCTGATCAACAATTTCGCTGAGTTCGAGGCGTCGTTCCATAAGCTGCCGGACCGTGACAAGTGCCAGGTTTACCTGAAGGCGGCGGAGTTCGTCATGCCTAAGATCTCGTCCGTGAAGTTCGAGGAGGCGAAGAACGCCAACTCGGCCCGTGAGCTGTTGCGCATCACGGCGGAGTACCGCGACGATTAGGCCAAATGTGAAATACGCGTAAATAATGTTTATCGTTGATATGTAATAAATGGTAATAACGTACATTCGCGGTCGATACCATACCTATTATATCAAAGGATTCATGTCATGAGAAGCAATTTCAGGAAAGACGTAGCCATTCAGGCAATATTGTATATCGCCCAGAACATGGGCCAAAGGAAAGACATCCACAAGATCTGCAAGATACTTTACTTCGCCGACCAGGAACACCTGTCCCTGTACGGCCGAGGCATAACGGGTGACACCTATATCGCCATGACCTATGGCCCCGTGCCCTCGAAGATAGACGACATCTTCAAGGCAGTGCGTGGCGACAGCTACTTTTCCGATGTAGCGGAAGAGTTGAGATCCTATTTCGGGTTCACGAACAAGTACATCATCTATCCCAAGAAAAAACCGGATATGGATTACCTGTCGGAAAGCGATGTAGAATGCCTCGATCACGCCATAGCCAAGTGCAAGGACTTGTCCTTCTCCGAGCTTACAGACCTGTCGCACGATATGGCATGGTCAAACACGAAGAGAGACCGGGCGATGTCCATAAAGGACATACTCCGTGAGGCGGGAGACAACGAGGATTACGTGAACTACGTGGCCAACAAGGTCAAGGAAGAAGAGGTCTTCATCTGATGGAATTGCCAGAAGCGTTATTCGAGGGCATGATCGACAGGGGAACAATCCTGTTGGCCCAGATCTTCGAGGAGATCGACCACGAGAAATTCTTTGTTATTGTCGGCGTCTCGGGCGATAAGGTGGCGGGGTTCTTCTTCATCAACTCCAACATTCACTCTTCCGTATGGAAGAAGAGTGAGCAGTTGGCGATGCAGTACCCCATGAGAAAATCGGATTACCCTTTCCTGAAACACGACTCCTTCCTTTGCGCCACAAACATTATCGAGCGTGACAAATCAGAATTAGCCAGTCTCATTAAAAACAGCGACGTGAAGATAAAAGGAGACATGAAAAAGGAACACATGAACGAGGTGCTGGAGATGGCCCGATCGTCGAAGCTGTTCAGCAAGGCGGAGAAACGGGAGTTTTTCTATCCCTGATCGCTAAGTCGTGAGATAGATCCCGCTAAGTCGTGAGTTAGCCGGGTCTAAGTCGTGAGTTAGCCGGGTCTAAGTCGTGAGTTAGCGACGGCTATCTCAGCTAGTAGCGGAAGATACTAGAGGAAGTAGCCTATAAGATATTCTTTAGGCCAGCCGGTCCGGATGATTAACCGACACACAAAGTCCGAGGCCGGCATTTTTTATGCCCTAAAACATACAAAGAAAAATACCGATTCGCTTTGCGGTTCCAAAATATATGCCCATATTTGCGGTGTTCAATCCATATTTCACGTTACGAGAGAGTTGGTGCTCTTTCGCTATGCGTAAGGGCTTTTATTATGCCTTTTCGCATATATAAAATATTTGGCGGTGTGCCGTCCCGTGCCCTCATTGTAATGGTGAGGGCGTTCGTAACGTGATACGGATTGAACAGCGGGTCATGGCGCATCGCTTTTTATGTGCCTGAAACATCGGCTTATGGTGCGCCGATTTTCGCACCTATAATGTTCAATAATATCACGTATGGAAGAATTAATTCCTATTTCAAACAACAACGGCAAACGTGCCGTTAATGCACGTGATTTGCACGTGTTCTTAGAGAGTAAACAAAAGTTCACAGATTGGATTAAGAATCGTATTGATAAATATGATTTAGTTGAAAATGTGGACTATGTTACAGCTTCAGAAATTTATGAAACTGCAAACGGTGGTCATTCTACAAGACTTGAATACGCTCTTACCGTTGACGCGGCGAAAGAGCTGTCAATGGTCGAGGGTAACGAGAAGGGGAAACAGGCCCGCCGTTACTTCATCGAGTGCGAGCGCAAACTGAAGGAATCGGGCAACGAGGCCCTTTCGCCCGCCGAGGTTATCCTTCGCCTCGCCCAGAGGAACGTGGACAACGAGCGCAAGATGCGGGAGATCGAGCGCAAGCAGGAGCGGATGCAATCCGAGATCGAGGACATACGCCAGCGCACGACGACCGACCTCGGCCGATCGACGATCGTGGCCTACGTATCGAGGAACAACATCAAGCTCGACGTGAAACGCTTCGGGGCGATGGGGCGCAAGGCATCCACGCTGTGCAAGAAGCGCGACATACCAGTCACGAAGATCCACGACGTGCGCTGGGGCCAGGTGAGCGTTTTCCCCGACGAGATCCTTGACGAGGTGTTCGCCGACAACGAGAAGAAAAACTGAACCTAATACGAGGAGGACATATATCATGGAAGAGACAAGAGCGAACGGGAGGATACAGTACAACCTTACCCCGATCAACGAGATGATTAACGAATGCGGCTCGCCCGCCATCCTTCGTCACGAGATAGCGACGTTGGCCTTCAACTACGCCATGAGCTTCGACGGCGACATGGCCGACGATTTCCGTCACGACATGGGCGTCTTGCGTATGCTCTACGACAGCGTCGGCGAGGTGGTCTGAGCCGGTTAAATAGAGGGAGACCCCCGGGGCTTGGCGGCCTCGGGGGATTTTTTTATGTTGAGAAACATGGTAATAATACCTTCAATGACTCCAATAAAATGATAATTTCGCGGAGTGACTAAACTAAAACGACATGACTGATAACCAATACAGGATATTTAAGGTTCTTTTCCTTGTTTTTTTATGCTATATCCTATACAACTGGATACAGACAGAGAGATATTATGTTGTCGGGAATAACTATGTATTTGACAAGATAGAGAAAAAGGTTTTCCCTATTAGCAGGATATTTGAAGAAAAGAAAATAGGATGGTAAGCAAGACGACATTTTTTATAGGCATGGCCATTTGCTTTATCGTTGGCTTTGGCATAGGAGACGCCAACAAGTCTTCTGTCGAGGAAAAGGAGGCGATGGCATCGGTTATGAGAGACAAGGAGATACAAAAACTCAAAGAAGAAAATGCCTCTTTAGAGAGAGACGTTGAGTTTTGGAAAGATCTTAATAAGAAAACCATTAGAGACTTCTCAACTAAAGAGGTTAATATCTCCGTTAAGATTACTGACTTATTAGTGGAGATAAATAATTACACCAGGGAAGACGTAAAAAATAAGTTATTGAATATCTTATGGGAAATAGACAAAGATTGATACGTAAAAAGCGGCAAGGATAATTTCCCTGCCGCCTTTATCTTTACTTGATCATGTCCGCTATCTCATTTATTGAGATCTTCATATTGTCCATGTGTTCTACCAGTCGCTCATCTTTTGTCTTCTCATAAAGATCTTTTAAATACAAATATTTGTTGTTTCTGATTTCAATTTCTTTATAAGCCTTGTATTTGTCACTCTGGCGAAGATCACTATATTTCTTTGAATATTCCGCAATCTCAATAGGAGTATTAGCTGGATTTTTCATTTCTCTTTTATATCCTAATTCCTGTTGATGAATCTCTTTCATCATTTTCATGTTCTCATAGTAGGCGTCGTTCACCGCTTTCATTCTCGTGCGCTCGTCGCCCTCACGGATAACCCGGCTAAGCACCGGTACGTTGCGCCACTCAAATTCCCGATCGCCAGTCGCCGTGTCGATACTCTTGACAAGCTGCGCTCTCATGCTCTCGAATCCACCGAGGTAACCGCTAAGAATATGCTCCACGATCGCCGGGTTGATATTTACGGCACCGACGGTGTACTTGTCGCCACCCGTCCACTCGTTCAGGTTTTTCGACAAGGCCAGAAGGGTAGGATCTACGTTGCTGTACGCTTTTGTCCATTCCGGCATGGTCTTATTAAAGTCGTTATCCTTATAGATTGGCAATCCTGTCCAGTCCACGTTGACACCTGCCTCCACAATAGGTTTTACTGCGCTTGGGACAAAAGCCATAAACCCGCCTCCGTCTCCAAGCATATCGAGCGGCATGATCTGTGAGAATTGCTCCGCTACCTTCATGGCTACCTTCTGGTCGCTCATCTTCTCTCGTCCCGTAGCCAGTCCGGCGACCAGTTCGCCTAATCCATATATCGCCCGAAGCTCGATAGGTAACGGTATGGTTATCCAACCGCCTACGCCATTACGGATACAGATATTGTTACGTCTCACGTATTCCGGAAGATCGTAGTAATCACCGGCCTCGTCGTCGTCGTCTCCTCCAAGCTCTTGCATGGCCACGTTGATCAACGATCCCAACAGGAAGTATGTGGCACCGAGACCGGCGAATTTCAGCTTGTTGTTCTTGGCGATCTTGGCCGTATTGCTGACACCCTGCACGCCGGCGTTCCAGAAGACATACAACGATTGTCCGGCTCCTGAAGTGAAGGCGGCCATGTTACCTATGACACCCATGTCTTTCTCGCCCAAGAATTTTGATCCAGAGCCCTTCTTGTTAAAGTTTACGGAGATCTCCTTGGCGTCATATACGGAACGGTCCACGCTACGGCCTTCCTGTCTCGACGTGACGTAAGCGGCAAAACGGGAGTTGTTCTCGACGCTGCGGTTGAGCAAGTCCATCCATTTCCCGAGGATATTGAAAGCCTTACCGATAGACAAGCGTTTGTTGGAGTATCTCATCTCCTTGGCGATGTCCGAACGGATCGCCTCCACGTCACGGATATTCGTATATCCGGTCTCTCCACCGCCCCGCATGAACTCATTGAAGTAACGTTCGGTCTCGTTGTTCATGTCAAGCGTCCCGTTCTCGTACTTGCGCAAGAGCGAGAACATCTTGGCAGGATTGACCTTGGCGAAATTGCGGTTGAAACGCAAGGAGTATAGCGGATTCTCCTTTACCCAAACCATACTGTTCGAGTAAATCATATCACGCAAGAAGTTGCTTATCACGAATCCCGGGTTACGGGTGGTATAGTTGGCCGCCAGGTGACGGTTAAGCCATTTTCCGGAACGCTCCAACGTACCGTACCAACCCGTCTTGTTATTGTCCGGGTTTGTGAGACCGTTCAACGCTTGCGCCGCCCTAGGGTTACCGTTGATTGTAAGCACATATTCCTTACCGTTACGTTTGACCACAACTTGGTGCTCACGTTTCTCACGTGGCAAGATCTTGTAAGGGATATTGCCCATATCCTTTGACCGCTTGATCTTGCTGTCCTTGTCCTTTGAAAGCTCCTCCATGCGCTCGTTGAACTTAGCCACGATGCTTTCAACTTCTTCAGGAGTGGCGTTGTCCGGTATTGTCGGGAACTGGGCTTGCCATTCCTTGACCATGTTCCCGTCCTCGTCCATGACCTCGACCTCCTTCACCCACATATCGCTTACGCTCACCAGATCGGTCTTGTGGTTCTGCGCCATTGTCAGGAAACGCTGCTTCATGAGGTTGCGGTTACCCTCCACGATTCCGCTCTCGGCCATGTTGACCATGTTAAAGATCGGGTTCGCCGCCTTAGACCGTCGTCCGTAGGCGGTCTTGACAGGGGCGTTGAACACGCCACGGTCGGTAGTGAGGTAGGTGTAAGCCTCGTCCGCCGTTGTCTGCTCCCAGCCACGAAGGGGAACGTAATACTGGTACATATCGCTAATGGTCTTGTAAGCGTTGTCGCTCATTAGTCCGCTGTTGCGCTGCTTGTCAAGGATAGAGGCGTTCATCTCGGCGACAGACCTCAATACGCCAGAGGTATCGTAAGCGTTCTCGTAATCGGTAACGTAACCGTAAGCCGCCTCACGATCATACTCGGTACTGTTGTCCGCTGGCGGGAACATCTCGTTGAATCCGCTGTAATCCTCGGCCAGGTTCGCTCCGTAGCTCTCGGCCAGCTCATCCAGTTCCCGTTGTTGCTCCTCCCATGTCTTACCGTTTGCCCGGATAGCGTCACGACCGGCGATGTAGTCCTCCATATTCTTCTGGTAAGTCTCCTCGTTTTTAGACAAGGCTTTTTTAAGAGCCATAAGGCGGTTCCTCTCAATGCCATGTTTGGCGATAAGGTAATCCGAGATCTCGTCGAACGTGGTGCCTTGCTTCTCCAGCTTGGTGATCTCGTCGATCATGTTCTTCTGGACGGTGCGTCTCGACACCTCCATCTCAGAAAGGTTTTTAGACGACATGGCGTTCTCGGCGATATAGGCGTTCTCATAGTCCATGATCTTCTTTCCGCTCTCTTTCTCCACAGCGTCCATGAGCGTCTTAAGTCCCAACATGGAATCCTGCATGGCCTCCTGGAACTTGTAAGCGGACGTTTTCAAGGTACGCTCATATTGTTCCTTCGCCGATCCTACCTGTCTCTCGGTGGCGTATTGGTCAATATTTGAATGATCGTGAACGCTTCTCTCTCCGGCGGTACGGAAACGGGTATCGCCTCCTCTTTTCGGGTCTATTCCCAGTTTATCACGCATAACCATGTCCTCTGCCATAGCTGTAGCGTTGGCGTTCGCCAATCCCTGCCGGCTTCTCCAAAGAAGATACTTAACGTCGTTATCCGTCAGCCTTACGTCAATGCCGATCTTTCTCAGCATATCACGGACGGAAGAGACGGCCTTCTCCCACCAGGACGGCTTCTCGTCCAGCTCGGCTTTCTCGGCCAGGTATTCGTCCATGGCCACGGACACGTCACCGTCGTACCTTCTGGAGGCCCTGTCGGCAACGGCGTCACGTTCCTTTTTCGGCAATAGACCAAACAACCGGGCCATTTCGGCATCATAGTCCCTCTCGCCAATAAGCTGTCTCAATCCCTTGTGTCCTACCGTCTCATGAAGGATAGTACGCTTGGCCTCGTTCTCGTCGGCGACGTTTGGGGCGTAAACATATACTTTACCTGAAGGAATATCATACCATCCGGTTACTTTTCTGCCATTTGCGATAGCTCTTTTCTCGTTTCCATCTGGAAGCTCGTTGATGTCTGTGAAGACAGTAATGCGAACCCCAAGCGCTCCGGCCGTCTCGTTTGATACCTCTATGATCCGCTGCCGCCCTTGATAAGTTCTTCCAATTCCGTCACCTTCTCTGTCAAGGCGTTTATCGACGTCGTTTGTCCCTCGATCGCCGAGGTCTGTTGCTCCACGGTCGTTTCCAGGCTGGATATTGCCGAGGTTATTCCGTTCACCGCTGTCAATATCTCGTTGCCCTTGCTCTCCACCTTCTGTGTCAATGCCGACTGGACGCTGTCCATCTTGGCCGTCAATGTCTCCGTTTGCTGGTCGATTTTCTCTCCCAGTTCCTTGATCGCTTGCTCTATCATAATTTCCAGTTTGTTGACCATTAACTCGACCGCCATTATATACTCCGTCGTTTGCTTCTTCCGTTTCTCGTCCAGTAGATCCGACTGGAGTATTGTCTTGCGCTCCAATATTCCCATTAGCCTCGACTGTTTCTGTCCCTGCTCGAGAATCCTCTCGATTAGCTTCTGGTCCTGCTTCTTTAGATTGGTTATTTCTTGTGCTTGTCTCATATAATAATGATTTATTGTTATTTAGTGCGTTATTGATAAATATCTGGTCTTCTCTAGCTACATCTTCTGTCTCTTCAGCTAGTGTAGCACTACGTCCTTCAGGTGATAAATCAAACCTTTTTTCAACATTGCGAGATTCAACCTCTCCCGCAAAATTATTATACTGTGTATTACGCGTGTTACCTCCTTTAGCAAAACCTTCTATATCTTGAATAGCATGTTGTATCTCATGAGCCAATATTTTTTCTCCACTAAATCCAGATACATAACGGGGAACTTTTCCTTTTCCCAACAATAGATCGTTATATTTTTCCCAAAGAGGAGATTCCTTAAAATCTTTTTCTGCTTTGTTGTAAACCGCTTCATCAAACGGCTCACGTTCCATCTCTTCTATCCATTTTTTGATAACAGGTTCTTGTTCCATTTTCTCAACGAGTTTTCGCCATTCCGGATTCTCTTTCTTCCGTATAAACTCATTATCCATAGTTATCATAGCGGGGAACCTGTTTGTCTTGGGAGAATAAGAAGCCAACATACCCAAAGGAAGATTTTGGTATTGAACTGTCATATCCTCCAATTCTGGATAGGCCTTAAATAATTCCTCATCATTAATTAATGCTCCCAAATTAGTTAATACATAGCCATCAAAAGGGACCACGACCGGATTCTCCTTGAAAGAGAAGTCCGGCGTTTCATACCTCCATTTCCCATCAGCTCCTCGTTCCCAGCCTGTGGCCATTTTAATTTTGCGGGCATTTTCTTTGTCATTAGTTTTGAGTATTGACATTAAACGAGTATCTTTGTGTTGAGAGACAGGAGAACTTTGTGTCTCACCTCGTGAAGCCGCCGGACGGGACTGTTCTGTTTCTTCCAGTTCACCCGTTGAAGACAAGCCAGACGGTGAGGTTTGATTTAATTGGGCAAGCTCATCAAGGAGTTTGCCCTTTTCTATTTCCGTTAGCTTATGGTCATAATAACGATTGCCATTATTTTGTTCCGCAACAACAGCTTTGACCGTATAATCAGTATCACCAATTTTTAAACCACATACATAATAATGGTAACGGGACACATTCGGATTCTTCTCGACTTCTTCATTTTCAACAGTTTCAATATAAATACTGTTCTCTAAAATTCCTGGTATAGCAGCTACACTTTTAAGATGGGCAATATCATTGATGTCATGTTGCAATACTTCTTTCAATCCACCATTCTTATTTCCTGATGAAAGCATAACAGTTACCCCTGTGTCCTTATTCGTGTATTCTCCCCTCAACCTTTTCCCATATTCCAGCGCGTTTTTCTTATATTGCTTTAAATCATCGCTCGGTTCTATTTCATTGCCCGTTATCTCAACCGGCTTGCTTGTTCTCAGTTTCTCAATACGCCTTTTCTTATCGTTGTGCGCATTCTCCATATTGCGAGCGACGTTAAGATTATCCATACGCGTAGTAGCTTCTTCAGCTTGGTCTAGATTAGACGCGCCACGTTCTCCGATAAACCGGAAACGTACCGTATTATTCTCTTGGTTGGCTCGTTTCCCGTTCGCCAAGTCCTTCAACGGCATATTGACAAAATCATTAAGAGTGACTCTTGAAACCTCATTTTTTGTCCAAGGCATCATCGTATCTTTGAGCCACCACCAGAAATCATCAAGCCACTTTTTCAGTTTCTCCCGAAGATCTGACGTTTCTTGTTTATTGCTTGAATCAACCATTTCCTCCAAGATACGAGCACCATCCTTTCCTGTCAATCTGGAATGAACCTCACTAGCTATCTCGTCATCCGTTTCCAAATTTGAATAATTAGGATCGTTCTTGACATCATTCCATACGCTTGTTTGCCTCATGAGATCAACGCCACGATTCCATAATTCCGGATTGTTACGGCGACAAGCCTCGTCCCATATATGAGTGTACTCATGGATTGGTGTCTCAGGATTGAGCGCGCTGCCATTTAAGTATATCTTTCCCCCAATGGTGGCTCCGTAAATAATGCCATTGTTGTCTTTAAAGAGATTTATCCTGTTTTCGGTATCAACATCAACAGGCGGATAAGAATATTTCCCTCCTAAATCTTTGGTATGGAGCTTTACGTCAGCGTCAATAACACGAACATTGCCTTCCTTAGTCCGAACAACATTACCTTTTTGTAGGTCGGCAACTATAATATCACCGTTGCTGAACGCCGTGTTATCCTTGTTAATGGGATAAAAACCGAGAGAACGCATATATTCCACACGCTCATCCTCAGTTAATGCCGATTCTATTTCAACAATCGGCTGTCGCAATATGGTCACGAAATTACCGTCAATCTCACCATATCCAAGAATTTCATAAGCGGAGTTAGGGAAAATATAGCTGAAAAGATTTGGCGCGTCAATGTCACTAGGGAAACGATTCCCTTCCTTTCCTTTAGAGAATTTGATTACGTATTCTCCGTCTTTTGAATAATAAACATCGCTGTCCTTTCCTCTGGCGACCGGCTCCTTGTCATTGGTGAAATCGGATATGTCCGTATGCCAATTCCCGGTGGCTATTGCCCATCCCTTAAGGAGCTCTTTCTTTTTCTCTTTTGCTCTTTCTCTCGAGCCTCTATTTCCCTCCAGCTTCTCTCCAGCTTTTCCGACTGCGCTTTCAGATATTCGTGTGAATAGCGCGTCGATCGCGTTTGTTCTATTTCCCTCATGCAGTCTTCGTTCCATTTTTTGTGGAACTCGTTGAGATATTCGTCGTCCGTAGGGATTATTAGGTGTAGCTTCATCGATGTACTCATTTATCAATCGCAAAGTTACGTCATTGAAATCATTATCCAAGACAGAGTCGTATATTTTTTTTGCCTTATTCCTGCGTTCTTGTTCCCTACGGAGGCGATCCGACCGTACGTCCTTAACGCTTTTTCCAGTGACCATGGATATGGCCTCGTCAATAAAGCCATTTACCCTGTCCTTGTCTTTTCTTGCGTCCGATTTCCTTTTTGCCTCTAAAGTGATCTCATTATTAGCTGCGAGATCCTTCATTTGATCGTCGGTCAATACCTCAACCTGGATTCCTGCGTCCTCTAGCATTCCGACAACAGAATCATATACGGCACGCTGGTTTTCGGTCATGCCGTCATTATTATCTTTTATTGATCGCTCTTCGCCTGCTTGTGCGCCATCATCCTGGCGATTAACGTCGTCGCCAGCTTCCCGCTCTCCCTCAACGACTCCATCTCGCCCGGTCTCAACAGGTTGTTCTGTTGGCAGTACTTCGCCGCCTCCTTCGCCAGGCTCTTGATCTCTTCCTTGCTCATTTCCTTGATTGGTTTCATATTGTTGCTGATTTAATTGTCCGTAAATTTCGGCATAATCCTGCTGTTCGGCAAGCATTTCATCATATATTTCGCCGTCGATAGCCATCAATTCCTCGTCCGTGATACCGATCGATCGAATGTCACGATCCACGGCGTCATTGTAAGCCTCCCATTCCTCCGGCGTCATGCCGAAGTTATCTTGTGTCCACTTGGCGTAATCATTGTACGCCGCCTGTCTCTCACGGTTGGCCATCTCCTCACGACGTCTCTTGATGTAATTAATAAGATCGCCACGAGTCTTGGCTTGCGACAGCACGTCAATAATAACGTCACGGGCGGCGTTAGGCTCGTTCGGGTCGATGAAGTTGTAACCGCCCTCGCTATCCGCTTGCGTCAAGATCTCGCCGGCACGCTCAACGCTTACGCCACCTTTTTCAGGACTGGCGAAGAGGCCAAACATTCCTTTCGTCTCTTGATCGCCGAAGCCGGTCTCTTGCATATAAGAATCCCGTGTGAGCTTGATAGATCCGTTAGCCAACATCTCGGCGGCAAGTTCATGGGCGTTAAGAGGCTCGCCAATCTCGTCGAGATCCGGGATAGCTTGTTGTTCCACGCCGGCCCTGTTATTAGCGATCTGCGCCTTAACGTCGTTCCAATGATCAACTACCGCTTGTGCCGCTTCACGTTTCGCCTCGTATTCCTTCTTCTTCTCGAGATAAGCGGCCTTATCGGCGCCTACCGCCGGTTTCTTGATCTTTCCAAGAGCTTTTTCAGCCTCTTTTATATTGGCGTCAACAAGCTGGTCAATCTCATCGTTATCGAGAGAACCGTCAAACAAGTCCTCAATCTCCTCGTTGACCGTCCTGGAGACTGGTTCTTCTTGCGCTGTCTCCGTTGTCGTGGTTTCTTCGCTTACGCTTTCAGCGACCGGCTCCTCTTGTGTCTCGACTATGGGAGAGGGTTCTTGCTCCTCTTGGATTGTCTCAACAGAGGCAGGAGCGGGAGCGACGGAATTATAGAAGGCTGTCAACTCCTCATATTCTTTCCGCTTCGCTCTCGCCTGGTCCCTTAATGCCGCCCTGTCGCCACCTGTCGCCTTGGAGATCTTATCCTCAATGCCTGAAAGCTCCACTCTCTTTGCCTCGATGTCTTGTTGAAGATCCGCCAACGCTGTTTCCGATCCTTCAGAAACAGACGTGTAATCATACTGCTGCATGGGAGTCATGGCCTTGTAATCAATAGATCCGTCCTTCTTCTTCGGCAATGAGGCAATTACCCTATCAAGGTCGCTTTGGGGCGTTTCTTGTGACACATTGCTTTCACCGCTCGACGGAGAAGTCGCATTTTCGCCTTCAATTTCTGACGTTTTGATAGTTTGTTCGGGTTGTTGCTCTTGCTGTACTTGCTCGTTTACGGGCATATCCTGCGAGGCGTAGGCGTTATCTTGCAGCTCCAGGATCTCTCTCTCGGTCAAGATCGAGGGCGTTCCGTTCGCCTTCGCCGTAACCTGGCCAGTCTCCTTGTCCATGACGGCCGGGAAAGCTGACCAATCGCCGTTCTCGTCCTGTCCTTGCAAAATAAAGGCGTCCTTGCCATTGAACACGACCAATCCCGGCTCCGGATAACGAGTCTTGGGGCTGTGTTGAGTGTATAGGTCAAGACGTACTTGTTCCGACATGATCATGCTTTCCCTTAACTTCTCAATCTCGGTATCAAGATCTCCAGTATTAATGTCTGACAATCTTCTGGCGTCAACCATTTTTTCCTTTCCATCTTGGTAAATGATAGCCTTGTCTCCTTCTATCGATTTTACAAATACCTTACCATGGAACAATCCCTCGTCATATTGAGCGGTAGTGTATTGTTGTCTTCCATCCTCAGTGGTGGTTACGTATGGCGTGACGCTATCACGCATCTCCTTAACTTTCTTGTCAACATCATCTAAAGCCTTATCATAGACGCCCCTCATTGCGATCTGGCTATTATAATACTCTTCAGCCGCCGCCCTTGTGTCACCATCCAAACCTTCCATGAGCGAGATAACCTCGCCCTCTGAAGCGTTGTCATTGACATATTGGTCGATAGTTACGGCCAATCCCGGATCTATAGCGTCAAGGTTAGCCTTCTTGCTTTGGGCGTTATTGTAAGTGGCGTTAATGCCCTCCCGTGACGTGTCATTATATCCCGCCTCGTAAGCGTTATTGGTCGCTGTCCTGAAGCTGTCGTCTTGTCTCTTGGTCTCCGCTTGCCTGTTGGCCCGTCTCTCCAGGACACGCTGGCGTGCGTACGCCGGGAGATTGGCCGCCGAGAAGTACGCGCCACCACCCATACCATACACGAATGAGTCGGCGAGGCCCTCGGTAACGTCAATGTCAGGGCTGGCGCCGGTGATCTTGTCCGTCACGTTTTGGGCGAATTGAGAAGAAACCTCCTCCAATCCCTCCTCGACTGGCTCGTAAAAGATACCGAAGCGTTTAAAATGCTCACGAAGTTTACCCAACAACCCTTGCTGGATAGCTTGCTCGGCCTTTTCCTTGCCCATTGTCTTGTACAAGCCCTTGATCCAAGCGTTGCTCACTCCGGCGCCAAGCATCTCGGAACCGCCCTCGGCCAAACCGGTGAGAATGGCGTTAGCCAGTTTAGGGAACTCCTTCATGTTGGGGTTGCTCTCGTCGAGCTGATCGTACTTTTCTGACGCCGTGATAGCTCCAATACCAACCAATCCGGCTGCGGGATTGACCACGGACGAGGCGGCCGCGGCGATAGACATGGGCAATGACTCCGCTCCAGTCAAGGCGATGTCACCGATCATGCCAGCGTAATCGCCCTCGTCCCAAAGTTGCTTGTAGTCCTTGCCTTGATAACGGTTGGATCTCGCCCTTGATATGGCGGCGTCACGCTCGAACGTATCGGCGATCTGGCCAAAGGCTCCTCCGCTCTTGACAAGTCCACCGGTAAGGTTTTCCAATCCTCTCGCGCCCTTATCCAAGAGGCCGAAGATACCGGCTCCAAGATCCTGGCCACCGGCGTAGATGCGCTGAATGACATCACCGGCGAACGTGCCCCAGAAGCCTTTTTCTTGCTCGGGTTGCGTCCCTTGGTTATCTTGCGCCGTTACCGGTTGGGCATTAACTGGAGATGTCAATGGGGAAGATGTAGCGTCATTAGAGGGAGATACCAAGTCCTTCGGCATCTCGTAACCCAATTTTGTCTCAAACTCCCCAAATTCTCCCAAGTCAGTAAACCCGTCACGGTTAAGGGCGTCATACAGGCTCTTTCGGGCCCCTGAGTCCTTTAATTTACCGTCGAACTGATCAATATCCCCAAGATCGGTGTATCCCTCCAATTTGAGGCTATTATATAATTTCTTTACGTTGTCATTAATTTCAGCCATATCTTACCAACCTATCTTTTTGCCGTTGTTATTACCCGTATTATTATCGTTATCGTTCCAGCCGATTTTCTTCTCAAATTCCCCGGTCTTAAGAACCTTGTCGAACTCGTCATATAGCTCGGGGAAATTCTGGATATTACTGAAGACAATGGCGGCCTGCTTAGATGTCTGGTCGCCGCCTTCTCCAACTTGCCATCCTACATCATATACTTCCTTATTGCTGTCCGGATTATTGTTGGCATAATCAAGCATACGACGGTAGGCGTAACCAAAAAAACCTTCTTGTTCGTTTTTGGGCACCTTAAATTTCTTCCCGTTTTGACCTATTACGGTAATATCCTTGCTATCCGCGCCTCCCTCGATCTTGCTCTTGCGGTATTCCTGTAGGCTCTTGGCGTTGGCCGCGTCAATAGCGAGCTGCCTGTCCTTTTGAGCGAGCGAGGCGGTCTTGTAGGCCCGGTCGAAGTCGTTCTTCTCCCGATCGAGGCGCATCTTCTCCGCGTCCATGGCGAGCTGGTTAGCGTCCTTGCGCATCTGCCTCTCGTAATTGCGACGTTGCATCTCGTATTGCCGCTGCCTATATTGATCATTGAGATACGAATTCAAGGCGTTCTGGTACTCTCTATAATCCCGATCACGAGCGTTTATAAGCCCCGCTCCGTATTGATCACGTTGTTGTTTCAGGCGATCCGAGAACGACAAGTAGTCCACTTGCGGAAGCTGTGGCAAGGTCTGTGAGGGTGCCTCGCCTGAAAAGGCCAGGTTTGAGAAGGCCGAGATCACGTTACCGAGGCCGGCGATAGCCTGCGCCGATTGCGCCGCCCTCTTGCGCCGGTCCTCCTCCTCTTGCGTGACGGGCTTCTGCATATATTGCTTATAAAAGTTCTGGTTGAACTGGTAATCGCTCATCTTTGGTGCCGACATACCCGCCTGCGTGTCCTCCGGGTTTGTCACGATCTCGTTCGGCAGCTTGGGCGTAGTGTCCGGTGCCTTCGGGTTGGCGGCCTGTACTTGCGGAATAGGCGGCTCCTGGAGCCTCCTTGTTCTCATTTCCTGAAGTTCCTGTAGTGTTGCCATACCTTACTTGTTGAATAATGACTCAAACAATCCCTTGCCTCCATCCAGCTTTGACTGTATATCGGCACCGACCAATCCCATTCCCGCGCTCATACCCTGGTTGGCGGCATTGGTGGCGTTTGCCGCTTGGTTGTTGTAGATAGAGATGCGCTGGTTGGCGAGGTTGTTCTTGGTTGACAGGTATTGCGACTCTATCGCGTCCTTTCGTGCCGTCGCGTTCTGGGCAATACCACTTGCGGTGTCCGAAAGCACCTCGTTGGCCGCTTTCTTCGCTTGGGCCACGGCCTCGTCAGTCGCTCCCGTAACCGCCGCTGTCCCGGCCACCTTCGAGTATTGCTCGTTGGCCAGTTCTCGTGCTTTCGTGAGGGCTGCTTGCGCCTCGCTTGACTGCATATAGTCCTCGTTGTACTTACGGTTAAACCAACTCTCGTTGTCCTGCTCTTGCTTGTCAAGGATCTTGTTCGCTTGCTTGGCGGCCTTGCGTGCCTTGATCCCCCCGGCAATGCCAGTAGCCGCCGCTGTCACACCACCTAATATCGTTCCTATCATTGTCTATGCTTTTTCGGCAAAAGAAATAATTAAGGCGAGTCGTAATTGCTACTTTGGTTATTATATGGTGTGAGAGTGTTGTTTTTCAACCGTTTAGAATTATAACAAAAGATAACGAAAACTTTAATATTTCATAAACAGGTATTTTTTATCTTTGGTCTGAGATAAGCTAATTAAGGTTAATAATTTTGTCGCAAATTTGTCGCGAATATTTTATCATTTGTTTGTAATATATTGATTTATTGATAATTGCATGAATAATAAAATAGCTTCCCAAGCTGAGGGTCACGAGTTCGAGCCTCGCCTACCGCTCAATCTGATAATCAAGGGGTTAGATGCTATCTAGCCCCTTTTTTCGTGCGTTTTTGGCTCTTGTGGTGCCTTTTTGGGGCGTTTTTCCGGGTTGTTTTCGCTAAATTTGTCGCGAATTTACCGCGAATGCAAAATCACTTCGCGTTTCAGGGCTCGTCTGCGTCATCCACCTGTTTTCCCGCTTTTGCGCCTCCTCACGCCGCCATCCGCGCCCCTTCGTCGTCGAAGCGGAGTTCGGTCATGGCGTCGAACTCGCGCTTCAGGAGCCAGGCCATCGCCTTGCTGTTGATGATCACCTGGCGGGCCTCCTCGGGCATATAGAGGCGGCGCTGGGCGGGGGAAAAGTGGCCCGCATCATTTCCGGAGAAACGCACCAGTGTGGCGCACCAATCCTTGTCTTCCAACATTTCTTTTTTCCATTTCTCAAGTCGAGCGTTCTCCTCGCGCATACGCGCGATACTCCCTCTCCCTAAGATAATGTTTTCTTTTGTTTTCTTTTCTTTTATTTTATTTCCTTTTCTTTTATTTGTCCCGGTTTTGCGTCGGATTTTCCAATTTTCGCGTCAGTTTTGTTAGTTGTAGCAGCGTTTTTGTCGCGATTTTCATTATTTCCGAAAGTTAAATTATCTTTACTTTTCTGATCTACAGGATATTGCTGTTTTTGATCCTCTTTTTTAGCCTCTTCGGGCGGCAACAAGGAGTATTCGGGCTTGATTTTAGGCATCTTCTTGCGTTTTTTCGATACGATCGCGTAACTGCCTTGGATCTCCTCGCTGTGTGTCTGAGAAGGTCTAAACGGCCCTGAATTTATGTCCGAAAGAAAAAGAATTTTCCTTCGGAGAAAATTCCAATTTCCTTCGAACAAAAATGAAATCCTCTTCGAACAAAATTTTCGGTTTGCCAAAAGGTGTAAGATTGAGTCTTCAAAGTGATGACAAGCGATGTTCGCCTTCGTTCGTCAACGGAAGGTTCGGTTTGTTAGGGGATTTTTGTATGGACATCGCTTTCTGTCAAGCGGAGAATCATTTCATTATCGGGAATAATTTGCCCAAAGGGGAGATTCGTTTGGAATTAATTAGTACTTTTATCCTGCCGGATGAAGATTCGTTTGCTTTTGGGATGCGGTTAGGCGAATCTTCAGTCATGGTGAGATATGTGTTGTGGAATTGAGGGCCTGCTTCGCCTGAATTCGTTTAGGACTTTGTTAATTAATTCACTATTTTATTATGAGAAAATTATTGAAAGGAATTGTTTTTGTTGGGACATTTTCCGCCACCTTGTTGATGAATGTTTCGTGTAGTGTATCCGATAAACAGCCTTATAGTCTTACCGCTGCTTTGAATGACTCTGTTTGGAAATCCTCATCCTGGATATCGGTCGTGGATGCTCCTGTCGTATCGGGCGAAGTGGCTGACGGTAGCCGTGCCGCGGATGGAGCCAGTTGGTTTTTGGCGACGGTAAGGAACGACAAGAAAGTGAGCCGCGCCTTGTGGATGACAACCGGATTGGGCGTGTATGAGTTATATGTCAATGGCAAGCCGGTAGGCGATGAGATCTTAAAGCCGGGTTTTACGCACCCGGAGAAGACCAGGCTCTCTTTTACTTATGACGTGACGGGGCTTTTTGATACGGCCTCAGGCGCGGAGAATGTCCTTTCCGCCCAGGTGACTCCCGGCTGGTGGGCGGATAAGATCGTGACACCCGCCGGGCATGATGGCATGATCGGTAGGAAGTGCGCTTTTCGCGGCGTGCTGGCGTTGTATTATTCGGATGGCAGCACGCGGCTTTATGGTACGGATACCGACAATTGGAAGGCAGGCATAGCGGGTCCTGTCACGCATGCCGCGATCTATGACGGTGAGGAATACGACGCGCGAATCGCTCCGGGATTTGAGACACCGGAAAAACTGGGAGTACCGGAAATCAATACGGAATTTCATGGGGATATATTCCCCTCAGATGGCGCCGAGATCTATTTCAGGCACGACCTGGCTTTGTCGCCGGTCAAGACTTATGTCTGGCAAGGAGTCGATGGCGAGGACGAGAACCATTTTGGCCGGGTGGTCTTAAAGCGTGAGTATGGGGCAGGAGAGCCTATCGTTGTCAATCCTGGAGAAAATCTGGTTGTCGATTTTGGGCAAAACTGTTCGGCTGTGCCCGTGTTCGTCTTCAACGCGGCGGAGGGAACGGAGCTGAATTGCGTAACAGCCGAACTGCTTAATGACGGTAATGGCTCCAAGGAACGTGGCATGGATGGCCCGGAGGGAAGCGTTCATCGCCAGAACCTCAGGATTCCGGATACGGGCATGAAGCTGAAATATACGTTCGCCAATTCGCCGGAGGATGTTTGCTATACTCCACGTTATACGTTTTTCGGCTATCGATATGTTTCCATCAACGTGACGGACAAAGTTGTTATAAAGAGTATCAAGTCCTTGCCCGTGACATCTATCTCCCGCAACATGGAAATAGGCAAGATAGAGACGGGCAATGAACTAGTGAATAAATTGATCTCCAACACGATTTGGGGGCAACGCTCTAATTATTTGTCCGTACCCACGGATTGTCCCCAACGTAATGAGCGGTTGGGATGGACGGCAGATACCCAGGTTTTCACGGAAACAGGTTCCTTCTTCGCCAATACGACATCATTTTTCCATAAATGGATGCGTGACCTTATTGACAGTCAAGGAGAGAAGGGCGGTTTCCCCGGAGTCGCCCCGCTGAGCCAGTACGGAAACGAGATGACACGCCTGGGCTGGTCGGACGCCGGGATTATAGTCCCTTGGAGCATTTGGAAGCAGTTTGGCGATACGGAGATCGTGGAGCAGTCCTGGAAATCGATGGAGAAGTATATGAATCATATCAATGAGACGCGATATGACCATAATGCCCTTATCGAGGAGAATGGCAATTACCAATGGGCGGACTGGTTGAGTTATGAGCCTTTGGAAAGTTGTGGGGGAGGAGCCTTTGGGCCTAAAGGGCCATTGCCCGAAGCCGTGGAATACTGGAACTACTTGAGCGCTTCCTATTGGTTGCTCGACGCGGGCATGATGCGTGATATGGCTATTGGGACAGGAAGGGATGCCTCAAGGTATGAGACGATGACGCGTGACGCGAAAACATATATAAGAGAGCGGTTTTTTGATGAGAACGGAAAGTTTAAGACCGATATCTTGAATACGATGCAGACTCCAGCGTTATTCGCACTCAAGAACAATATTCTTGACGGAGCCGCGAAAGAGGCGATGATCGGGCGTTTGAGGGAGAACTTCGCGGAGCATGGGAATTGTCTTCAGACGGGTTTTCTAGGTACGTCTATCCTTATGCCTACATTATCGGAGAATGGGATGTCGGACATCGCTTGGGAATTGTTGTTCCAGAGGAAGAATCCAAGTTGGATCTATTCCATAGATAATGGCGCTACGACCATTTGGGAGAGATGGAACAGCTATATGATTGATAAAGGCATGGGGCCTAAAGGAATGAATAGCTTCAATCACTACGCGTACGGTGTCGTTTGCGAATGGATTTGGGAAACAGCCGCCGGAATCGCTTCGGATCCGGCCAATCCAGGCTTCAGGCATATCATCATGAAGCCTGTCCCGGATAAAAGATTGGGCTATCTGAAGGCGGAGTATCATTCAGCATCGGGCGTCATAAGGAGCGCATGGAAATATGAGGGCGACAATTGGATCTGGGAGTTCTCTATTCCGGACGGTTGTACCGCCACGGTTACCCTTCCCGGTGAAACTCAATCAAAGGAATATGAGGCTGGTGATTATAAGATCGTTCAATAAATAAATTATCTGACAGAAGAATGAATAGGGATATTAAGGGTGGGCTGCTGACGCTGTTGTTGCTGCTGTTGCTGTCAGCCTGTGAGAAGGAGGATTCGTTGGGGCCGGATGGTCCGGAAGAGGGCAATCGCTACTTGACCGGCGTGATTGCGGAGCGTCATATCGGCAAGGAAGAGATCGCCGCCATGGTGGCGGATTATGCGGCGGGGCAGGATATAAACTTGCCCGAGTCCGCGATTGTCAACCTGCTGTGTGATGTCGATGTGGCGGCCATCGAATATACGACAACCGGTGTGGACGGCTCGCCGGTGACGGCCTCGGGCGTCGTGGCCATTCCGGGGGGCACGACCTCTTACGACCATTTGCTCAGTATCCAGCACGGGACGCTCGACATGGAGGAGGCACCCTCGCTCCAGCTTTTCTATTACGAGATGATCCCGGTCGTGAATCGTCATGTGGTTGTCATGGCCGATTATCTGGGCTATGGATCGAGCCAGACCGCCGATCGGCAGCATCCTTACCTGCATGCCCGTCTGACGGGCAGCGCCTGCGCCGACATGATAGAGGCGGCTCGCGAATACCTGAGTTATAAGGAGATTGAGGAGACGGACGACGACATCGAGCTGATCGGTTACTCGCAAGGCGGGCACGCGAGTGTCGCCACCTTACTGGAACTGGAGGCCCGTGGCCAGGGCGGGCGCATTCGTGCGGTTCATGCCGGCGGCGGCGCTTACAATCTGGAGAGTCTTCTGGAGACCTTCACCGACACGGCCAATGCGCCCTCGTCTTATTCGCGTACCGGCTATGCGCCCTATTTGATCCGGGGAATGGCTTACGGCGAGCGGCTCGACCTGAGCGACAGCCATCTTTATGCGCCCGAGGTGATTGCCAATGGCTTGAACGAGATGTTCTCCACACGCCCGTTGTCGGAATGGCATAAGGCTTTGGGCGATGATATTATCCGGGTGTTGCATCCCGATTTCTTCGCCGCGCCGACCTATAACGGCAACGTGGACGTGCTCGCCATCATTCAGGCGCTTCGGGACAACTCGTTGCTGAACGCGTCCGTCAAGCCCCAGGCACCGATTCTTCTCTATCATGTACCGACGGATGAGCAGGTGCCTTATGTGAACGCCACGACCGCTCTCGAGGCTTGGCCCGGCTCGACGCTGACCAATCTCGAGATGCCGACACACGCGGTCGGCGGCGCCGAGTTCTTCCTTCGCTATATGGGGCTTTGGGAGCTTATCGGGCCGCTGATCAAGTGATGCCGTTTATTTTGCCCGGTGGCAAACGGTGCCAGTCGCCTGATAGGTCGGCATGACCAGGACCTCCGCGATCTGGATATGGGCAGGCGCCGAGGCGGCATAATAGACCACGTCGGCGATGTCGTCGCCATTCAGCGGTTGGATGCCGTCGTAAACGGCGTCCGCCTTCTGCCGGTCGCCCCTGAAGCGGATAACGGAGAAATTGGTCTCCACCATGCCGGGCTTGATGTTGGTCACACGGAGAGGCGTATCCACCAGATCGATGCGGAGACCGTCGGAGAGCGCCTTCACTGCCGCCTTGGTGGCGCAATAGACGCTGCCTCCGGCGTAGGCGGCATCGCCCGCGATGGAGCCGATGTTGATGATGTGGCCGTGGCCTCGCTCCACCATGCCGGGCACGATCAGGCGTGTCATGGCCAGCAATCCCTTGATATTGGTGTCGATCACGACATCCCATTCGTCGAGAGAGCCCTCGTGTTCCTTATCCATGCCGATGACGAGCCCTGCGTTGTTGACCAGGACATCGATCTCGCGCCATTTCCCTTCGAGTGATCCGATGGCGCGGCTTGCCGCTTGGCGGTCGCGGACATCGAAGGGAAGTGTCAGAACCTTGACGCCCGTCGCGGTGAGCTCTTTCCTGAGTTTCTCCAGTTTTTCCGTATCTCGCCCGTTGAGGATCAAGTCGCTTCCCATAGCCGCGAACTTGCGGGCACAGCCTTCACCAATGCCGCTGGTGGCGCCGGTGATGAAAATAATCTTTCCTTTCATTGTCTCTTGAATATCTATATTAATCGTATGACGGTCGGTTCCTGTTGGCTCACATGAGCAATGTCTCAGAACCGTTCGTCATTTGGTTTATCGTTGAGATGCTTGTCGCTTTTCTCCTGTTTCAGCCTTGCGCCGCAATATTTGCAATAAAGAGCCTCCGCGTCGAGCCCGTCGCGATGGCACCGTGGACAGCGCCTGAACTCCAGCTCCTTGCGTTGCTGGACCATCGTGGCCGAGACGATGCCAGTAGGCACGGCGATGATGGTGTAGCCGATGAGCATGATGACGGCGGAGAAGAACCGGCCGACAGGTGTCGCCGGGGTGATGTCGCCATAACCGACAGTGGTCATCGTGACGATGGCCCAATAAATGCTGTTGGGGATATTGTTGAATCCGGATCTTGGCGAATTGCCCTCGATCATGTACATGATGGTGCCCATCGAGATGACGAGAATCAAGACAAACAGGAAGAAAATGAGAATTTTAGGGGCGCTGATCCAGAGTGAGCGCAAGAGCAGGTTGCCCTCGTTGATGAACTGGAAAAGTTTGAAGATGCGAAAGACCCGGATCAGCCGGAAAGCCCGTATTACCAGCAGGTAGTGCGAGCCGTGGAAAATGAAGCTCAAATAGACCGGCAAGGTCGCCAGCAGGTCGACAATGCCGAAGAAGTTGAAGATATATTTCCTGGGTTGCCTGAGACAATAGATGCGGGCCAGGTATTCGATGGAGAAAAAGAGCGTCAGCAGGTATTCGAGCGCCCTGAGTACCAAATAGGCGGAGTGCGGGAAGACATGCATACTCTCGAGAATGACAAGCATAACGCTCAGGATAATGCTGGCGATCAGGATCAGGTCGAACAGTTTCCCGCGTGGCGTGTCCGATTCGAACACGATGGTGTAGACTTTCTGTTTCAGCTCATCGTCGTGCAGGAAGTCGGTCCACCGTTGGCGAAGTTTTGATAAGAGTGCCATGATGATGGGTTCATTCAGTGCGTATAATCCAGGATCGTGATCGTTTCTCCCAGGTCTTGCTGGACGGTGTCAATCATCTTGCGTGCGAATGGGTAGGGATAGCCGATTGGGGTTCCTTTCCGGACACAAGAGGCGAAAGCGATGGTGTCGGCTCCTCTGCGGACGAGCTCACGGGCCCTTAATACCGCTTTTTTGCCCGGGCAGCCACCGCAGTTGATGAATCCGATGATCTCGATCGTTCCCTCGGCGTTCTCGAAGGCGCCTCTCTTTTCATGGATGACCTTAAAATCTGTCGTGCCAGGGCAGAAGTCCTCTGTCTGCATGCATCTTATAATAACGTGAGTTCGATGAAATATAAGTGTTTGAAGATTTGGTGATTAGCGAAAATTGCTGTAACTTTATAGTGCTAAAATACAAAGACTTACAAACAATAATCGCTATGATCACCGAGGACAAAGTTACAGAATTATTTTGTATGGCAGACGATTTCTGCAAGTTTTTTGATGCTATGATGAAGAAATACACATTGAAATCTGATAATAAGCGTGCTTATCACCGCGATTCAACCATGTCAAAGTCTGAAATTATGCTTATTATGATAATGTTTCATGACTCTGGTTATCGTTGCCTAAAGCATTTTTATGTAGAAAAAGTCTGCAAGCACCTTCGCCACCTCTTCCCCAAGGTTGTCTCCTACAACCGCTTCGTGGAACTTGAAAAGCAGGTTGCCGTCCCCTTGGCCTTATTTATAAAGAAGGTATTGCTGGGTAAGTGTACAGGCATAAGCTTTGTCGACAGCACTCCGTTGAGGGTGTGTAGGAACCAAAGGATACATATCATAAGTGGTTGAAAGATTTTTTTGAGTATATCGTATTATGCTCATATAAATC
>CHCFR05602__coassemble_245_pt1 | contig 40329 bp, 35 predicted proteins | sample CHCFR05602__metabat2_low_PE_046 | metagenome-assembled genome bin CHCFR05602 | reverse complement strand
AACACCAGGACTTTAAAGGGTCAATCATATTGTAGCCAAAGGTGGGCAAATCCTGCTTGGCCAAAAGGGTCAAAGTCGCGTGGCTTTTCCATTATCAACTAAATTTGCAATAACATACTCACCCCGCTTCCCATAAGAATAGTGCGCTAAGGGTGAGTCTTTTATTTTTATCTATTGATCTAGTGACGTGGTTGGTTACTTTTCATGAATGTAGTTGACGGTTTAGAATTTTACACTTTTTCAAGCGAATAAATCGAACTCGTCACACTTTTTTCCAACGAATCAGACTCCTATTATACACTTTTCCATCAAAATTAAGGCTTAAAATCTACACTTTTCTATAAAATCAGTAACTTTACTTTATCCCCGTATTCATATATACTATACATTCATTAAAGTAAAGTCAAAATAAGGGAAACTACTTCGTATAATTCCGCTTCAAAAAGTACTGAATATTATTGAGAGTCACCTATTCGTGATATAAGTATTATTCCTTATCTCCATCGTTATCTCCATATAGGCACGTCTTCCCTCGATATAGTCGGCATACAATATCTCTGCGTCCTTTCCTCTCAGGACACGACATTTGCCGCACGACTCACAATCGCGCAGGCATTTCCAGGCGTCGAGCACGAATGCCCGCCTCTCTTCTCTTGTGGATTGCTCAATACGCGGAGGAATCATGGATCAAAAAAAGTGATTAATAAAAATATTTCGTCAGGACGATTATCCTCAGGCGCAAAGATAACGTAAAGTTTGTTTCCCGACCAACGAGAAACCGATTTTGGGGTAAGAAGCGGCTCAAACCCTGTCGAGCAGCCTGCTGAGGACGGGGATTCTCAGGACCGGCAACAACAGGCGGGCCGGGGCGACCGCGCAAAGGGCAACCGTCAGTTTCGTAAAAAATCCGGGCACGCAGCGGTAACGTCTCCGGAACAGGGTCCGCAAGGCGGCCTCGACTGTCTGCCGCGGTGTCTGCATCATGCCCAGCCTCAAGAGCCATTTTCGCTTCCGCCCGTCCAGCCGATACAATGGCGTATCCACGGCGCCCGGGAAAAGGGCCGTCACGCCCACGCCATACCGCCTGAACTCATACCAGACCGACTGTGAGAAAGATTTCAGGAAAGCCTTTGTCGCCGCGTAATGCGAGATGGTCGGATAGGGCATCCAGGCGGTCGAGGAGGCGGTGATCAGGATATAGCCTTGACGTCGCCTCAGCATATCCTGCCCGAAAAGGCGAATCAACTTGATCGGGGTCGCGCAATGCAACGCCACGATCCGATCCAGACGGTCGAGAGGCGTCCGCTCGAGCGTCGAGAACAACAGCATCCCCGCGTTGCTTACCAGGATCTCGACCTCCAATCCCCAGTCAGAGACCTCACGATAGATAGTCTCCGCCGCCTCGGGCAATGTCAGGTCCAGGTCGATCACCCGCACATCCGCATGGCTCCGCTCACGCAGCGATTCCGCCGCCCGCCTGTTCTCGTCCGGGCGATCGCTGATCATGACAATCCCGTAACCCCGCTCCGCCAACTGCCGGGCGAACTCCAGTCCCATTCCCGACGAGGCTCCCGTTATAACCGCATATTTCATATCCTAACCAAAAACGGAAACGTTTTACGTAATGATCATTCCTCCTTGCCGGCGACCTTTTTCAAGTTCGCCACCATCTTTTCCAGGTTCGCCTGATTCTGCTCGTCGGAGATGGTCGGGTCTTTCTGGAAACGGCCACAGGGAAGCGACGGACAAGCGCCGCAATGCCTCCATCCCTTCTGGTTTACGCAACAATCATAGACGCCACAACAATCCTCGCCCGTATATTGGAGCCAAAAGACCTTGCCCTTTATCTTCCGGCATCCCGGACAGTCGACCGGAAAGCTTGCGCACTCGACACAAACGGCCCCACAGGGCGAGACCTCCACATAATCGTCTTTCCAATACCACCACTTGCATTTCTGCGGGTCCGGATTCTCGGTATTGACAAAATATTCCACGGCACGATACAAATAGAGCTGGCAGCGATCGACCACACATCCGCGCGAGGCACACTCCTCGGCATACAACTCGTCCGCGCTCTTGCCCCTCAAGGATTGGATCGTGGTATAACCCATCCGGATCAAATCCTGTTCCGTCTGTTTCCCGACATTTGGTATTTTCCGAAGCTCACCCATAAGCAAAATCCTAAATCATGCATAATAGACATCAGGCCCACCTCTTCCCCGTCGCGTGCCGCCAAACCGGCGACCATCCGCGAAAAAGAGAAGGCTTTTCACCTGCTCACAAATGTAAGAAATATTCCTCGCAAGGCGGAACGTGAAAAAAAGAAAAGCGTCGAACCTACTGCCGTCCGAAATTGTTATTCCATAAAGACAGAACTTAAAATCATAAAGCCATGGGAAAGAAAAATTTCGTATTGGACACCAATGTTATCCTGCATGATTACAAGTGTCTCCAAAATTTCCAGGAGAACGACATTTTCATTCCGATCGTCGTTCTCGAAGAGCTGGACAAGTTCAAAAAAGGCAGTGAGCAAATCAATTTCAACGCCCGCGAGTTCGTCCGCCAGATGGACGAGATCACGGATGACAACCTGTTCTCAAAGGGTGCCTCGCTCGGTCCGGGCTTAGGCACGTTGCATATCGTCCTGGATGGCACCTATCACAAGACCATCCAAGCCACTTTCCCCGAGAAGAAACCGGATCACCGGATCCTCTCCTGTACCCTGACAATCGCCGAGAAGCATCCCAACATGAAGACGATCCTGGTCACCAAGGATGTCAACCTGCGCATGAAAGCCCGCTCGCTCGGCATCAGTGTCGAGGACTACATCACCGACAAGGTGACCAACGTGGATATTTTCGAGAGGGCACAAGAGACTTACGAGGATATCAATCCCGACCTGATCGACAAGATCTACAACCAGGTGGAAGGCATTGACGCGGACGAGCTCGAGATCAGCTCGAAACTCTCGCCCAACGACTGCTTCGTGCTGAAAAGCGTTCGCAACAGCGTCATGGCCCGCTATAATCCTTTCACAGGAAAGATCAAGCGAGTGGATAAGGGAAACAATTTCGGCATCCAACCCCGCAACTCGGAGCAGAGCTTCGCTTTCGAGGTCCTCAACGACCCGGAAATCAAGCTGGTCGGACTGACGGGAAAAGCCGGTACGGGAAAGACCCTGCTGGCCCTCGCCTCCGCGCTCAAGCAATCGGGCACCTACAAGCAGATCCTACTGGCCCGCCCCATCGTGGCGCTGGCGAACAAGGACCTGGGCTTCCTGCCCGGCGACGAGAAACAGAAGGTGGCGCCCTATATGCAACCCCTGTTCGATAACCTGAACGTGATCAAGGCGCAATTCTCGCCCAACCATCCGGAGATCCGTAAAATCGACGACATGCAGAAAAACAACCAGCTGATCATCGAGGCGCTCGCCTTCATCCGCGGGCGAAGCCTGTCCGAGACCTACTGCATCATCGACGAGGCGCAAAACCTGACACCGCACGAGATCAAGACCATCATCACCCGTGCGGGCGAAGGGACCAAGATGGTTTTCACCGGCGATATCCAGCAAATCGACTCGCCTTACCTCGACGCGCAAAGCAACGGCTTGGCCTATATGATCGACAAGATGAAGGGACAGAACCTGTTCGCCCACATCAACCTCATCAAGGGCGAGCGCAGCGAATTGTCCGAGCTGGCCTCCGACCTGCTCTGATCCGTCTCAAATAACAAAGAGCGCGGAAAAACACCGAAGCCCTCGAGGGCCATCCGAAATCCGGTGTTTATCCGCGCTCTCTTTTTCGCGACAAGCCAGCGTCACTTGCCAGCCACATGATCATCGGGCGGAGGAACAGGCACGCCCTCCTTGATAAACTCATCATATACCACCTTCGGGTGATCCTGCGGCGACATCAACTGATATTCCGCCACGTAGTTATTGCGCCTGAACTGCTTCAACTTCAAGTTCTCGGTACTGTAATTCCTCAACGTGTCTTGACGATTGCCAAACAGGGAACTGTTCAGCACCTGCGAATCCAGGATATTCTCCTTCGGGGTCAATTTCGGCAACAGGTTCTGCTCCAGCAGGCCCCGATAAGCGCCCACATACTCGCACCAGACCGCGTCTCCCTTGTGATAGATCCTGTAAGTGTAATTTGACCAGGCCGTCGTGATGTGAATCTCCTCCCGCCAAATATCCACCGAGGCCTCAGAATCAAAATAGGGATCCTTGATCGTCACACGCGTCAGTTCAGGCTTATCCTCCTTTATCACAGCCAACCACTTGTCGGAACGCAGGATCTCTTCCCGGATATCCGCCAGATTCTCCTTAATCTCAAATTGTATTCTCATGATCGTTTGCCTGCCCGTCAGGACTTTTTAAGGTTCCAGGTTCTATAGTTCTAGATTCCAATTCTCGAAAGCCACCGGCAAAAATAGTAAAAAAGCGCCCCAAAGGAGGCCGGATTCAACATTCTTACTAAATTTGCCTAACCTAATAACAATCATGACAGAGAAAATGTTGAAAAAAGAGATCATCCTTATTAATATAAACGGGACCGATCGCCCCGGAGTTACCGCGGCGATCACGGAGATCCTGGCCAAAAACAACGCTGTCATCCTTGACATCGGCCAAGCGGATATCCACAATCATCTCTCGCTGGGCATCCTGTTCCAAAGCGTGGAGGGAAACTCGGGGGATATCATGAAAGAGCTGTTGTTCAAGGCCTATGAGCTGGACGTGAACATCCGATTCAACCCCATCTCGGAGGCCGACTACAGCGAATGGGTCAACCTGCAAGGGAAAAACAGGTACATCATCACGATCCTGGGCCGGAAACTGACCGCCAAACAGATCGCCAGTGTATCGAGAGTCGTGGCCGAGCAGGGCATGAACATCGACGACATCAAGCGCCTGACCGGACGAATCCCGCTCGACGAGAACGCACGGACACCCAAGGCAAGCGTGGAGTTCTCCGTACGGGGCACGCCGCTCGACAAGGAGAAGATGAAAGCGAACTTCATGAAACTCGCCTCCGAGCTGGAGATGGATATCTCTTTCCAACAGGACAGCATGTATCGCCGGATGCGCCGGTTGATCTGCTTCGATATGGACTCGACACTGATCCAGACAGAGGTGATCGACGAACTGGCCATGCGGGCCGGCGTGGGCGACCAGGTCAAGGCGATCACCGAGGCGGCCATGCGCGGCGAGATCGACTTTAAGGAAAGCTTCCGGCAACGTTGCGCGCTGCTGAAAGGGCTTGACGTCTCTGTCATGAGAGAAATCGCCGAGAACCTCCCGATCACGGAAGGGGTCGACCGGTTGATGTATGTCCTGAAAAAGGTCGGTTTCAAGATCGCCATCCTCTCCGGAGGCTTCACCTATTTCGGGAATTACCTGAAACAGCGTTATCACATCGACTATGTCTACGCCAACGAGCTGGAGATCGAGAACGGGAAGCTGACAGGCAACTATGTGGGCGATATCGTCGACGGAAACCGCAAGGCGGAACTGCTCCGGCTCATCGCCCAGGTAGAGAACGTGGATATCCGGCAAACCGTGGCTGTCGGCGACGGCGCGAACGACCTGCCCATGATCAGCATCGCCGGTCTGGGCATCGCCTTCCACGCCAAGCCGAAGGTGAAGGAGAACGCCAACCAGTCCATCTCGACCATCGGTCTCGACGGCATTCTCTATTTCCTTGGATACAAGGATTCCTACATTGAAGAATAACTATTATTTAATTCATTAATCTCATAAATTTTATGATCAGACACATCGTTATGTTCAAGCTCAAGGAGTTTGAGAACGCGGAAGCCAAACAGGCAAAACTGAACGAGATCAAGGAGCGCTTGGAAGCCTTGATCGATAAGATTGAGGTATTGAAATACATCCATGTCGACTTCAACTGCAATCCGGCAGAGACTTGGGACCTGATCCTGACCACCGAGCTGGCCACACTGGAGGACGTGAACACCTACGCCAACCATCCGGAACATGTCGCCGTAGCCAAAGGTATAATCGGGCCCGTCAAGGCGGACAGAGCATGCGTAGACTATGAAGTGCGCTGAGTTCGACATCGAGGAACGGGCCGAAAGGGCCGTACGCAATTTCGAGAGCGGTTATAACTGCGCCCAATCGGTCTTCCTCGCCTACGCGGACCTGTTCGGCCTCGAGCTGGAACAGGCCAAGATGATGTCCGTCTCTTTCGGAGGCGGCATGGGACGCATGCGTGAAGTCTGCGGCACGGTGAGCGCGACCGCCATGCTGATCGGCTTCCGTTATCCAGTGGAGGATCCCAGCGATATGGAGGCGAGAACTCGCAATTACGCGATGACGCAAAAGGCGTTCGCCCTCTTCAAGGAGCGGTTCGGCACATACATTTGCCGGGAACTGCTGCCGCCCGAGGACCAGTCGACTGCGCCCAAGCCTTCGGAGCGGACCGCCGCCTATTACGCCAAACGACCTTGCGCCAAGTTTGTTCGGCAATCCGCCCTCAACGCCGGCGCGATGCTAAAGGGCGAATGGGAAGAGGAGGCTTGATGTCATCAGGCCAACAATTTGATCTGGTTCACGTAGCCCAACTGGCGCAGCTCGTTGAACAAACCGGTATACGACGACTTGGACTTCACGTTCACCTTGTATGAGATGATCGTCGTATCCGAATCATAATTATAATCATAAGAGATACTTACGATAAAGATATTACGCTGCTCAAGGATCTGGCGAATCCTCTTCAGGTCCGGCGAGGCGGACGAACAGCTTATCGTAAGTATCTTATTGACACCATCCAGGAACATCTTCCGCTCCAACCGCTCGAGCGAGACCAATATGAGCAACGCGAAAGCGGTCATGACGCTTGCGGCCAGATACATCCCGGCGCCGACACCCAACCCGATCACCGCGGCGACCCAGATACAGGCAGCAGTCGTCAACCCATGTACGCTTCCCTTGCTCTGGATGATCGCCCCAGCGCCCAAAAAGCCGATGCCCGTCAGCACCTGTGCCGCCACACGTCCGGGATCGCCATTCAACAGGTTCGGATAGGTTTGCGGGATCCAGATCGAGATCAGCATGGCGGCGGTCGATCCCATGCAAATCAAGGTAAATGTCCGCATCCCGGCCTCGCGTCGTCGCAACTGTCGCTCGATGCCGATCACCGCACCCAACAAGAAGCTCAACGACAGGCGCAACATCACGGTATATGGCGTGATGAGCGTACTGTTGACTATCTCCATAAAATCGTTCCACATATCGTTTTCCTCCTTTTTTCTTATCCGCGAATTTAAGGAATCCGGAAATAATCACCTAAATTTGTGAGACGGTACAAGAATTTATTCTTAAAAACAGATTACGATATGTTCAAGAAAGAAACTTACATCACTCGCCGGGCTTTATTGAAGAAGAGCATTGGCTCAGGCCTCTTGCTTTTCCTGGGCAATGACGATTGCGGCATGAATTACGCGGACAACGGTTACCATTTCCGCCAGGACTCCACTTTCCTGTACTTTTTCGGCCTGCCCTACGCGGGATTGTCGGCCATCATCGATATCGATAACGACAAGGAGATCATCTTTGGCGACGAGCTGACGATTGACATGATCGTCTGGACTGGTATCCAGCCCACACTGCATGAGAAGAGCGAGCGGGTCGGCATCCGTGAGGTTCGCCCCTACAACGAGATCGAGGGCTACTTGAAGAATGCCCAGGCTAAAGGGCAGACAATCCACTATCTGCCAACCTACCGGGCCGAGCACCAGATCAAGTTGTTCCAATGGCTGGGTATCCTGCCCGGCAGCGAGCAGCCGTCGGTTCCCTTCATCATGGGCGTCGTCAACCAGCGTATCTATAAGAGCGATGAGGAGATCGCCGAGATCGAGAAGGCCTGCCTCGTGACGGCGGACATGCATCTGGCGGCCATGCATACGGTGCGGCCGGGCATCCGGGAATGCGACGTCGCAGCCGCTGTCGCTCAAGTGGCCATCGCCAACAACTTCGAGCTCTCCTTCCCGACCATCGCAACCATCAACGGGCAGACACTGCATAACCACGACCACAGCAACCTGATCAAGAGTGGCGACATGCTCCTGCTCGACGCGGGCGCCGAGACAGAGATGGGTTATGCCGGCGACATGTCGTCGACCATCCCGGCCGACGCGACATTCACGCCCTTACAGAAAGACATCTACGACATACAGGTAGCCGCCCACGAGGCCGCCGTCGCCGCCTTGCGCCCCGGCATCCGCTTCGAGACGGTCTATGACCAGGCGTGCGCCGTGATCATGGATAACCTGAAGCAACTGGGCTTCACGAAAGGCGATCCGATGGAGGCGGTGAAAGCGGGTGCCCATGCCATGTTCATGCCTTGCGGACTGGGCCACATGATGGGACTCGACGTACACGATATGGAGAATCTCGGCGAGGTTTATGTCGGCTACAACGGACAACCCAAGAGCACGCAATTCGGACGGAAATCTCTCCGCCTGGGCCGCGAGCTGGAACCCGGCTTCGTCCTGACCATCGAGCCGGGCGTCTACTTCATCCCCGAATTGATGGATCTGTGGAAAAGTCAGGGCAAGTTCACGGAATTCATCAACTACGATAAGCTTTTCCAATATCGCGATTTCGGCGGCATCCGCAACGAGGAGGATTATCTTATCACGGCCGATGGCGCCCGTCGCTTAGGGAAGAAAATCCCATTGACCACGGAAGAGGTGGAAACGATTCGACAATAAACTCATCTCACGCGCGAAGAGGCTGGAGAAATTTTCTCTAGCCTCTTTTGACATTTGGAGAGGCCAGAAATCTTTTCTCTAGCCCCTTTTAACGCACGGAGAGGCCAGAAATCTTTTCTCTAGCCTCTTTTAACGCGCGGAGAGCCCAGAAATCTTTTCTCTAGCCTCTTTTAACGCGCGGAGAGCCCAGAAATCTTTTCTCTGGACTCTTTTAACGCGCGGAGAGCCCAGAAATCTTTTCTCTAGCCCCTTTTAACGCACGGAGAGCCCAGAAATCTTTTCTCTAGCCTCTTTTAACGCGCGGAGAGCCCAGAAATCTTTTCTCTAGCCTCTTTTAACGCGCGGAGAGCCCAGAAATCTTTTCTCTGGACTCTTCTTCCGCAACAGCTTCCCCCAATACCGCGGTAAATTTCCGAACGCGCTGTTCCACACTTTCCCGCACCTATCGAACAAGCCCTCCAATTCAAATTCAAACATAAACTTGCCTTATCAGGCAAAATCCCCTACCTTTGATGGGCAATGAATATTTATTAAAGTTATGATCAAGATCTATGGCATGGACACCTGTCCAGACTGTGTATATGTAGAAGAACAAGTTAAGGGCGACGATCGATACCAGGTCATCGACATCGGCCGCCACGTGAAGGATCTCAAGGCCTTCCTGAGGCTTCGCGACCATCAGCCGGTTTTTGATGCGGCCAAACAAGCCGGAGCGGCCGGCATTCCTTGTTTCGTCCTTGAGGACGGCACGGTAACGCTGACTCCCGAGGAGGCCGGTTTACGCTCGCGACCAATCAACGAGGGGGCAACATGTAACATTGACGGAAGCGGTTGTTAATATGGCACATAAGGTCCTTTTCCTCCATGGTTTCTTCGCCTCGGGCGCTTGCGTCCCGGCCGTGACCTTGAAAAAAAGCCTCAGCGGCCAGGCGCAAGTATTGGCTCCCGACCTGCCCCTGCATCCGCGTGAGGCGCTCGATTTCATCCAGCGACTTTGCGACCGGGAACATCCCGACATATTGGTCAGCAACAGTAACGGCTCGTTCCTGGGCCAGATGATAGCGGCCAAGAACGAGATCCCGGCATTGCTCGGGAATCCACATTTCGAGATGACCCGATTCCTGATCGAACGAATCGGCTCGCACGAGTACAAGTCGCCCCGGGCCAACGGAAACCAGCAGCTGATCATCGACCAGGCGCTGATCGACGAGTTCGCCGAGCTCCAACAACACCAATGGGATTATTGTCAGTCGGCCAACGAGGAACGTATCTGGGGATTATTCGGCGAGAACGATCATCTGGCGCATTATGAGCCCCTGTTTTTGAAGCATTACAAACACGCCTACCATTTTCCGGGCGGACACACCCCGACAGCGGAAGAGGTTCGGGAATATTACGCGCCGCTGGCGGAAAAACTCTTGGAACTATAACAAGCCGGGCGACGTCATCTTTCGCCGTTGCCCATCCAGCTCGTGACATGGGCTCCAACTGTCTTATCGGTAACACCTACCGTTTTGCCGATAAGATAAGCCGAGATGATCGTCCCCAGCCCGACTCCAACCACCTTATGCACGATAATAAGCCCGGACAATATGGTAAACAACACTAAGGAGACATCAAAACGGATACGCAAATAAGGAAAAGGTTTATGCGATACACGACAGAGTGTTTCCACAATGGCATTCCCTGGATCCAATATCAGGTCCGCCTTGGTCATTCCATAAACGCCAATGCCTGTGAGAACATTCGACAGGATCAACAAGAAAAGCCCCGATGTGAATTTGGGATTCATGACAGGAATAATATAATCATATAAATCTATGAACAATCCCACCAAGAATGCCATCGGGATCTGCAACAGCAATTTGTAGGACAAGGACCTTAAAAGAAAAGCCTGAGTAGCGATAAATATGATATACAAGATAAAATTGGACATCCCGAATGAGATATTTAAAAAGGTCGAATATGAATAGGCGACTGAACTGATAGCCGCAACGCCAAGATTGGTTCGTGTACTCAATAAGATACCAACAGACATTATATTCATTCCCAACAAATACAAGAGCATTCGTTTGCCTTCTATCATTCTTAACATAAAGATCCCTCCTACTTCACCGTAAAAGAATATTGGCTCGTTCTTGCAATCCTATTCCAGAACGATCCATGAACACACAAATATACAATATTATCATCCTGATTGATCACCCGTAAACAAAACAACCGCCCATTCACGCTAAAAACAAATTAAACTCATATCTTTGGGAAAAGTATCAACGAAGATATGAGAAATCAGCTTTTACACTCCTGCCCCGAACTGATTGACTACATCAACGAGGTAGGTTTCTTGCCCTTGCTGCGCATGGAAGTTGCGGGATGGTCGGCCGAAGAGGTGATGGACGAGGATTGCCAATACACCAAATTGCCCGATGGCGGATGGGAATGGCCGCTCTGGAGCTGGAAAGGTTCTATCCTGCAGGATACCGGTTGCGCTTATGGCAAGTTCTTCGACCGCAAGGCCGCATTCATCAGTCGGGAATGGTGGCCCGACTTCTGCAATTACCGCCGGAGCCTTTATCCCTATCCGGAAGAGGGCAGTGTCGAGGAGAGCATCCTTTTCATACTGAAACGGCATGGTAGCCTGATCACCCGTGAGCTGCGCGCCGCGTGTGGATTCACCGGGCCTAAGACCCGGAGCCGCTTCGATGCCTATCTGGCCCGTCTGGAGATGGGTGGTTACATCGTCACGGAAGATTTCGTTTATCCACGCGACCGCCACGGGCGGGAATATGGCTGGGGCTGGTCCCTGCTCACGACACCGGAAACCCTTTTCGGACGGGAAGCTTGCCATCCCGGCCGAACGCCGCAAGAGTCATACGAACGGTTGCTGGACCACTTCAGGAAAATCCTGCCGGATGAACCGGACAAAAGACTTATGGCTTTGCTCAAATGATCCGGGCAGATAATATGGGTTGGACGAAATAAAATATGTATATTGCGACAATAAAGAACACAGAGATTACGCGACTTGAAACTCAATCGGTATGCCATTGAATTTAACAGAAGAACAGATATTGCGTCTCGCTCCTGACGAGGCGTCGGTCAAGGCGGGAAAAGGCCTGGCGACACCCGGCAAATGGATCTTAAGGGAATGCAGCGACCGCTGCATCTGGGGACTTTGCCAGGGAAGCGGGAAAAATCCGTACCAAACGGCCATCGACCTGAACGATATCGCTTTCAAGTGCTCGTGCCCCAGCCGTAAATTTCCCTGCAAACATGGATTGGGACTCCTTCTCTTATATGCTAGGCAACCGGATCTGTTCCAACAGGCAGAGGAATCGGAATGGGTGAAAACATGGCTGGTCAAAAGAACGGAGAAAGCGGAGAAGAAGGAACAGAAAGCCAAAAGCGAAAAGCCTGTCGACGAGGCTGCACAAGCCAAGCGACAGGAGAAACGTCACCAAAATGTCCTCAATGGCATCTCGGACCTTGAGACCTGGATGAAGGACATCTTGCGCAACGGTTTACTGAACCTGCCGGAAAGAGCCTACACCCTATTCGATAATATGGCCCGGAGAATGATCGACGCCCAAGCGCCCGGTCTGGCGACAAGGCTGAAAGAGATACAGGAAATAGACTTCAGCTCGGAGAATTGGAGATCCGAACTGACGGATAAATTGGGCGAACTCTATCTATTAATACGAGCCTACAGGAACCTGGAACGATTATCAGACGAGTGGCGTGATGAGATCCGCTCTCAAGTAGGTTATACGCAACCCAAAGAGACTGTCCTGGCAAACGAGCCGGTCGCCGACAGTTGGCTGGTCCTCCATAAGCGATCACAAAAGATCAACGACATCAATACCGATATCTATTGGTTTTATAGCAACCGGAGCGGACGCTTCGCCAAATTCCTGAGCTTCGTGGCTCCAGGTGCGATCCCCAGTGAGAATTGGCTACCAGGCAGTGTCTATGAGGGGCAACTCTGTTTCTATAAAGGTACGGGCAACTGCCGTCGAGCCCTCTTCAAGGAGGTGCCGGTCTTATCGCAAGAGACTTTTGTCCCCGCTTTCCAGGCGGACCTGGAGGCGGTGGCCGTCAGCTACCGGCTTGCGATCAGAGAAAATCCCTTTGCCGAAGATATTCCATTGCTCGTCGGTAATGTCGCCGTGATCCGGAACGGAAACGGATTCAACCTGCTCGATCAAACCGGCCATGCCGTGCCCCTAAAGATCACGGAAGAGACTTACATCGATATCCTCGCCATTACCGGCGGAGCCCCATTCTACACCTTCCTGCTGGCTAATGACGACATTTGGGAGTTGAAATCAATATGGTATAAAACCAAATATCATACATGGAAAGATGAACATAACTGAACCTATCATACAGGCAGCGTCGCTCGGAACAGCACATAGCGAATACACGGCAGATAATTTACCGGAGACACTCAAGGTGCTCGTGGATAAGATCAAGGCACAAGCGGAGGATACGGAATCCTTCCTGTACCAAACGATCGCCGCGACCTTCACTTACAGGCGGGCCGGATGGAAACCCGCCTCAGCCGAAGGACTCACGCGCTTAGAGCAAGCTTCCGAAGAGGAACTTCCCTACTTTGAGCAGGAGAGAAACCAACTTTTCTCCCGTTTGTGCAATACTCGCTATCTCCTCTCCTACGCCTATCGCCGGGCCTCGACTTCGGGACGTATCATCGCTCCTGAATATCTGCCCCAATTGATTCGCCGGGCCTATAACCGGACCAATCCCTCACGCAACGAGGAACAAAGATTGCTGTCCGGCCTCATGGGGAACCGTGGTCAATGGCTCCTGCGCCAGATGGGCCTCGCCAATCGAGTGACAGAGGAGCCATGGGAAACCGCCACGCATAATGAACGTAAAGACAGGCTTTGCCAATATCGGCTGGAGAATCCCGCCCAGGCGCTCGAGCTGTTGCGGAGCGATTGGAAAAGCGAACCGGCAAACCGACGTGACGAACTGCTCGGCTGCCTGCGGATAAACCTGGGCAAAACGGATGAGCCTTTCCTTCAAGAGGTCGCCCAGTCGGACCGTAGCGCAACGGTCAAGGAAACGGCACGGACACTCTTGTCATGCATACCCGACTCTGCCCTGGTGAGTCGTTATCGCGAGCTGCTCAAAGGGCATCTGCGTTACAACAGGCTGTTTGGCTGGTCGTACGATACCTTAGAATACACACCTGAGATGAAACAGCTTGGGCTCTTGGAGGTCAGTCCCAACAAGAAGGAAAAGGATTCGGAATTCTTGCTCAGGCAACTCGCCGAACGAATGCCTCTCGACTTCTGGTGCGAGCTGTTCAATCGCGACACGGAACAAGCCGCCAGGAAACTGGTCCGGCATCTCCCGTTCAAAAACTATTTTAACCTGGAGACGCCGATCGAGAATTTCAAGGACAGCCAATGGGCTTATTACACGCTCAAAGAGGATCCGACTTATGTCCAGAAAACCGGGCTAATAAGCCTGCTTTCCCCATCGCAACGGGAAGAGATCAGCTGGCCAGGAAACATTAACGATTTCGATTACGTGCCCGACTCATGGTATGGGGATGATTCTGAGACATGGGGACCTCGATTCTCCAAAAACGTGCTGACGTGGCTCTTGAGAAGGAGATATCTCTATTTTGCCACCGACACGGCGGAACGCCTGTCACAATTCCTGTCACCAGAACTTCGAGGAGTAATCGAATCGCTGGCCTCGGCGACCGCCAACACGGCATCATCCGTTAATGAGTTCCGCGAGAAAATATTGGAATTCATGGATTTGAGAAAAGAAATAGATACTTTGTTCAACGATAATAAATAAACCGATTTATAATGAGTACCTTATTAAGACAACACGCGGAACAGCAATTTGCTGAGGAGCTTCATGAGCTGAAAAAGAATGAGACCAATCCGATTCCCGAGAATTGGGAAATGTCGCCCCAATCGGTTGTCACCTACCTGATGGGCGGAAAGCTGAAAAACGGATTCGAGGTCTCACCAAAATATATCGGCAATCGCCGCCTGATGGAAATCGCCGTAGCGACCTTGGTCACCGACCGCGCCTTGCTGCTTTATGGATTGCCGGGAACAGCCAAAAGCTGGGTGAGCGAACACATGGCAGCAGCCATTTCTGGAGACTCAACCCTGATTGTCCAGGGAACAGCCGGCACCGGCGAAGAGGCGATACGCTACGGATGGAACTATGCTCGCCTGCTGGCCGAAGGTCCCAGCGAGGGCGCTTTGGTGCAGACACCAATCATGAAAGCGATGCAAGAAGGCAAAATCGGCCGCATCGAGGAGCTGACCCGTATCGGTTCAGATGTGCAAGACACACTGATCACGATCCTGTCGGAGAAGACATTGCCCATACCGGAACTGAACCAGGAGATCCAGGCCATCCGCGGATTCAATATCATCGCGACGGCCAATAACCGAGACAAAGGCGTCAACGATCTCTCGAGCGCCTTAAAACGTCGCTTCAACACGGTCATCTTGCCGTTGCCCGATACAATGGAAGAAGAGGTGGATATTGTCCGCCGCCGTGTCGAGAGCTTTGAGAAGGTGATGGAATTGCCTGCCGAGAAACCGGCCCTCGAGGAAATCCGCCGAGTCGTGACAATCTTCCGAGAACTGCGTCAGGGCGCCACTAATGACGGAAAGACTAAGCTCAAGAGCCCAAGCGGAACGCTGAGCACGGCCGAGGCGATCTCTGTTGTCAATAACGGTTTGGCCATGGCAGGCTATTTCGGTGATGGACAAATCCATGCCGAGGACCTTGTTTCCGGAATACTCGGAGCGGTCGTGAAAGATCCCGTACAAGACAAGGTCGTATGGCAAGAATACATGGAAACGGTAGTCAAGAACCGCGACGGCTGGAAAGATATTTACCGTGCGTCGAGAGATATGATTTAAGTTGACGGAATAGCGTTACACACGAACAGGATATGGCAGATATTCATCTATTAGGTATAAGGCACCACGGGCCCGGATCATGCCGGAACGTACTGCAAGCACTGGAGAGGATCCGTCCGGACTTGATCCTGCTTGAAGGCCCGGCTGAAGCGGAAGCCCTGATGCCATTCGTGGCGGACTCCCGAATGCGGCCACCGGTGGCGTTACTCGGTTATCAACCCGACGCGCCACAAAACGCGGTTTTCTATCCCTTCGCGGAATTTTCTCCTGAATGGCAAGTCTTATGTTATGCCATGCGGGAAAAGGTAATCTTGCGATTCTTCGACCTGCCTTTGGCACATTCGCTAGCCGTCTTCACGACACAAACAGACGAGCAGGATCCAGAGCGCACGCCATTACCATCGCATGATCCTTTCGACCTTTTGGCGGAAGCGGCCGGCTATACGGATGGTGAGACTTGGTGGAATATGAATATCGAGCAACGACGTGACAACAAAGACATCTTTGAGGCCGTAAAAGAGGCGGTCTCCGCCCTTAGGGAGGCTCAACCCGAATACACTTCACGCCGGGACCTCATCCGAGAGGCCTGGATGCGGCGCATGATCCGGGCCGCCCAAAAAGAGCCATTCGAACGTATAGCTGTTGTTTGTGGCGCCTGGCACGTTCCGGCCTTGGAGAACATGCCCAAAGTAAAGGAAGATAATGAACAGCTGAAAGGACTTTCCAAAGTCAAGATCGAATGCACCTGGATCCCATGGACCTACGACAGGCTCATGTTCCGCAGTGGCTACGGGGCCGGCATCACCTCTCCCGGATGGTACGACTACCTTTGGTCTCATCCTGAGGATGACGGGACACTTTGGGTCAGCCGCATCGCCGCCTTGCTGCGAGAAAAAGGAATGGACATCTCCGTCGCCCACGTTATCGAAACCGTCCGCCTGGCACAGGCGACAGCGGCTTTACGCGGCATGCCAACGTCAACGCTCGAGGAATACAACGAGGCGGTCACCACGGTCATGGGATTTGGAGACGACACCTTGCTCCAACTTATCAAGGAGAACCTCGTGGTAAGCAACCGCCTGGGGCAAGTTCCCGACGAAGTTCCCAAAGTTCCCTTGCTGATCGACGTGGAGCGACATCAAAAACGGCTCCGAGTACCTTTCACGGCAGAAATCAAGGAACTCACGCTCGACCTGCGCAAGGAAAACGACTTAGGACGCAGCCTGTTCTTCCATCGATTGGCCCTGCTTGATATCGACTGGGCCAAACCAGTGACTGTCGAAGGAAAAGGAACCTTCAAAGAACGCTGGAGCCTCTATCATAAACCCGAACAGATCGTGCGCATCATCGAGCAGGCGATTTGGGGCAATACATTGGAGGAAGCTTCCCAGAAATACATCACCCATCTGATGACGGAAATCGAGCATATTCCGGAACTGACACGGCTCCTTAGCCGGGTGATCCCAGCCAATTTGCCGGGATTGGTAGATCTCATGACCAGACGTCTTGACCGCCTGTCGGCAGCGTCAAGCGATATTGTCGAGATGATGGAGGCCGTTCCCGATCTGGTAAATATTGTCCGTTATGGCGATGTCCGGGGACTCGACTTCTCGCAAGTGGGCAATATGCTACAAGCCATGATCGCCCGTATCCTGGCCGGAGGACTTCTTGTCTGTGTCAATATAGACGAGGAGGCAGCCGCCAATTTGCTCGATAAGCTAGTGGCGACTGATTATGCCGTAAATACATTGAACGATGACGAGCTCAACACCATGTGGTATGAGTTCATCAACCAGATACGTTGCGCCGCCAACGCTCATCCCTTGCTCTCGGGTTATGCCACCCGACTGCTTTATGACAAGGGTAAGGTTTCGCAAGATGAGACACAAACAACACTCAGTTTCTACTCATCGGTAGGCAATGCCCCATCAGACATGGCTTACTGGTTTGAGGGATTCCTGCACGCGTCAGGCTCCGTACTGTTGCTGAACGATAACTTATGGCTGCTGGTCAATTCTTGGATTTGCGGGTTGCAGGAAGAGAGTTTTCGTGAGTTGTTGCCAATCCTCAGGCGGACATTCAGCGATTTCTCGTCTGCCGAACGCCGCAAGTTGGGAGAAAAAGCCAAACGATTTGAGACGAACGGCGTCTCGATCCGCCATGCCCAAGACGAGACGATGGATGACCAGGAGGCCGCAAAAGTCATCCCCTTGTTCAGCAACCTATTGGGTATAGAATAAAAGATAAAGAGATTGATTATGGAAACAGAATACTTAAAAAGATGGCGATTGATCCTTGGTGGCGATGAGTCGGATGGGACAGGCATCTCGTTGAGCGTAGAAGAACAACGTCTTGATCGCTCCTTACAAGCGGTCTACGACAGTGATCGAAGAGGAGGACTTGGTTCATCAGCCCCAAAAGTCAGCCGTTGGCTGGGCGATATCCGGGAGTTTTTCCCGCAAACGGTCGTGCAGGTCATCCAACGAGACGCCATAAAGCGCTTGCATCTCGACTCTCTGCTGACAGAAAAAGAGATGCTGGCGACAGTCGTTCCCGACGTACATCTGGTCGCCACGCTGATGTCGCTGAGCCACGCCATACCGGAAAAGAATAAGGAGATGGCCAGGCAGGTCGTGCGGAAAGTTGTCGACGAATTACTGCGCAAACTCTCTGCACCAACACAACAGGCCATAACGGGCGCGTTGAACCGTTCCTCACGACGGCGTAATCCACGTTATAATGAGATCGATTGGAAAACAACCATCGTAAAGAACCTCAAGAACTATCAGCCCCAATACAAGACCATCATTCCAGAGATCCGAATCGGCTATGGGCGGAAACGCAAGGCCTTAAAGGACATCATACTTTGCCTTGACCAAAGTGGATCAATGGGAACATCGGTCATTTACTCCGGTATTTTTGGTTCCGTACTCGCCTCTCTTCCGGCTGTCAACATCCGAATGGTCGTGTTCGACACAGCAGTAGTTGATCTCACCGACGACCTTCAGGACCCTGTCGACCTGTTATTCGGCGTTCAGCTCGGTGGCGGAACCGACATCGCCAGGGCCTTGACCTATTGCCAAGGGATCATCACCCGTCCACAGGATACGGTGCTCGTCCTGGTCACCGACCTTTATGAGGGCGGCAACGAGCAAGAGATGCGCAAACGTTTCGCCTCCATCGTGGCCAGCGGCGTACAACTCATCGTCTTGCCCGCATTGAACGACGATGGTGCGCCAAGCTACGATAAAAGCCATGCGGAATTTTTAGCGACACTTGGTGTCCCGACCTTCGCCTGCACGCCCGACAAGTTCCCGGAGTTAATGGCGGCGGCCTTAAGCAAACAGGACATCGGCATGTGGGTTTCCCAAAACATTAAGGAATAAAACAGAGAATCGAACCCAACCCTTTTTCAATACACTGTAGTGAATTTAGAATTCCACTGCAGTGTATTGGAAATTCCACTTCAGTGTATTCCAAATTCTATCTCGATATCTCTTTCCGGAACATAAAAAATCTCCCCGCGATGGCATCCGAAAACACCATTGCGGGGAGAAAAGAAAACCGATGCTTATCCGGCTATTTATTTCAAGTAATCGGCCAAGCTTGTCGGTAAATAGAACGTGTTGTTCTTGTCGACATAGACAACAACCGAGTTCAACCGGATCTCCTCGTCAGCCTTCTTGCCCGCCTTCACGATATTCGTGAACGGTGTTACGACCAACTGTTTCCGTTTGCTCTTCTTGTTCTTTACAACCAATGTCGGCATCACGCCCTCTTCCTTGGCGGGAACGATCTCGCACGTATAGTCCTTGAAGACCTCGGCGTGCGGCGCGAAATTCTGGCTGGTCAACTCCTCCAGCGTGTCGTGCGTCATTCCGAACAAGGCGCAAAGATAATGGTTCAGCTCGATGTTGGTGTGCATTCCCATTGGCAAGGTGCCTTGTGGATGATAAGCGGCCAGGAAAACCTCCTCGCCCGTATGACCGCCCGTCGTGAAACCGAAACAGGTTCGCGAGGTCAATATGTGCGACATCAAGCCGCTCAACGACCCGCTGTACATCGACGACTCATCTTTTGCCTTACGTTGCTCGACAGGAATCGGACTGTTCTTGTAGTCCTTGTTGTTATTCAACGCGTCCAACTCCTCCGGCGTCAACTCGAAACCGGCGTAAGTCCGGAACACCTCCTGAACCTCAGAATTGGGCACACTGTTCAGTTTCTTGGCGAATCCCTCGGCAGTCAGCTTATATTGCGAGAACTGATAGAACAGCTGGTCTTTTGTCAGCTTGTCGTATCCCGTGCAGCTGCGACGTCCAAGGCTGATACCGCTGTTGCCGTGATCTGGCACGATCACGACCGCCGTCTCGCCATTCTCACGGGCGAACTCCAAAGCGGCGCCACAAGCCCGGTCGAACGCCAAAAACTCGGTCGCCATGCCGATCGGGTCATTCGCGTGCGCGGCCCAATCCACCTTGCTGCCCTCCACCATCAGGAAGAAACCGTCCGGATCTTTCGAGAGCTTTTGGATCGCCAGGCGAGTCATCTCCTCCAACGAAGGTTGCGCGTCCGGATCACGATCCAGGTCATAATCCATCTCCCGGTCGCCATACAAGGCCCACATCTTATCCGATTGGTCGGCTCTCATGCCTTTCAAATCGTTGCGATAAACATTATAGCCATTGGCTTTCAAATAGGCCTCCTCGTCAGCTCCCAGCAGCGATACGCCGCCACCGATCACGACCGACAGGTCGTTGTGCGCCATCTGCGGAGCGATCCACTCATACTTGCCGCGGTTATAACTGTGCGCCGAGCAGTCGGCCGGTGTAGCGTGCGGAAACTCGCAAGTGAAAACCAATCCCGTTGCCTTTCCCTTCAGGATCTTGCCCGCCTCGAGAACGGTTGTCAACGGCTGGAAAGCCCGTTTCGGATCGGTCGGGTAAATATCGTTATCGCCATCACTTTCCGGATAGGTCGACACATAGCCCGTGCGGCTCGGCTGACCCGTCATATAACAAGAAGTTGTCGGAGCGGAATCGCCAATCGGCGCGTTCGAGGAATGCGTACGCACGGTTCCGCAAAGATAGGGATCAATGAACAGGTTCGGCTTGGCCGGATCCTGATACCATTGCAACCAACGGGCGATTGATACCGTCGCCAACGAGGTGCCATCCGGAATCAACAGGATAACATTCTTCACCGGCTTGACGTTCTCCACGTCTGCCGCCTTTGCCGGCACGATAAGCGCCAGCATCAGCACAAGGAGTAAAGATTTCTTTAGTTTCATAGTAAATCTATTTTATTGAAGTTGAATAATCTCCTCCGGGAATAGGGTCAGTTTCTCCAATCCGGCAGCCTTCACCAGGAAGCTGTTCTCGACGCCCACCGCGCCGACACCCGGGATCACGAACTTAGGCTCGAGGGCAAACACCATATTCTCAAGCAACACCTCTTTCGAGCGAGGTGTCAATACAGGAAGCTCATTAATCTGCAATCCGATGCCATGACCGATAAACTTAGCCTGCAATTTCGTTCCCATAAAGTACTCCTCAAGTCCGGCAGCCTTCACGATCTCGAGCGCTTTCATATACAGGTCGGCACAAGCGACACCCGGCTTGGCCATGCCCTCGATCGCGGACTGGATCTCAAGTGCCACCTGATGCGCCCGATAGGCCTCATGAGGCAACTGTCCCACGGCGAACACACGCGTCATATCGGTAATATATGCCGTATAATTTCCGGCCATATCAACCATGACCGCCATTCCTTCTCTCAAGGGCGTCCCATTCGCGCCCAACGGACAAGCGTCGTTCATGCCGCCACCGCCCAAAGCGAAATCGAATGGAGACGGCGCTTCCGCATTCGCGCCCGTCAAAATGCTGCCCATAAATATATCCATATTCGCTCCAAACGCCCGGAACAAGCCGATTGAGCCATGACGCCGCATCCGGGACTCGATCTCAAACTGGAATTCCAAATCGGTCATGCCTGGACGATAACAATCCTTAATCTCCGCATAAACCGCCGCATGACGACTGGCAGAAAGACGCAACTGGCCGATCTCCCATGGTGTCTTAACCCGGCGAGCCATTCGCATCATCGTTGTCGCGTTGCCCTCGCGCTCGGGAGCGAAAACCGCCCGCAAACGAAGATATTCATTATAGGTCAACTCATCGGCCTCCAGCATCAGCCGGGCAGGCTTAGACATGCCCAAGGCCTCCAGATGGCCAACAATCTCTTCCGGCTTACGAATATAACGGACCCGATCGCCCGCATAGCCACCCGGACGCTTCACAAAGAAGCAAGGCTCACCCTCAACAGGCAAATAGAAATAACCGTTATACATCTTCCCGGTCGTATAATAAATATTCACGCCATTCGCCAACAGGCAGGCATCCATCTCATTCTCACGCATGTAATTCCGGAGCCTGTTCCATCTCAACTCAAGATCGGCTCTCATTTCCTCTGGGATCATCTGCTTACTCTTTATATATACTTTCATTATTCGACCCAAAAGTAGGAAGAATTGGTTACATTTGCAGGAGAAAAACGATTTTTTATGAACCATAAACACATACCGATCGTCGTATTCATGACACTCATGTTAACCTCCTTGCTGGCCGGACGTTATAATTACCGTGTCGCACGAGATAAGATAACAGCCGACCTGAACCAGGCACTCGTTCTGACAATCAAGGAGAAAGAAGACCTGATTATTACTCGGGACACGATCAGGGCCTACAAGCAGCTGCGTCAATCCTCGGGCGGACAGGTACTGATCGCCATTTCCGACAAACGATTCTGCCACCATCTCAAAGACGAGCGACTGAAAGAGACCTCGTTCCTTACCTTCGATATCATGGACAAGGAGTATCACGGTAATGGTATCGACGAACAGGTCATCTGTAGCGATACTTTGGTGATTAATGACCAGCGTGCCGGAGAGACTTTGGCGCTCAAGGGATACACCCGTTTGTCGACGGCTGCCGTATTCAGCATGTCGGACCAACGCCTTCCGATAACCTGTATGATCATGGCCTTTTTCTGGGCCACAATCTCCTGGCTTTATCAGCGGAGAAAAGAACAGGATGCCCTTCTTCTCCCTGAGTTCGGCGGTCTCTCCTACTCCGAGAGCGACGGTCGCTTTTACGACGCCACACGCCAACCGATCCACTTTACGCCCATGCAGCAACAACTGATGACACTATTTTGGAACGCTCCCTCACATTCGCTCCCGAAAGAGGAGATCTGCGCGACACTCTGGCCCAAGAAAGAGGACGCCAACGACACGCTCTACACCCTCGTCCGGAGGCTCAAGCCCATCGTTGAGGAGCATACAAACCTCATGATCGTAGCCGACAGGGGGAAGAATTATTCCCTGAAGCCCAAGCCTGTAGATAACTGACATCGAATTGTCAGGCAAATATCAGCGACTGTTTTTCAGCCCCTTCAAGCGAGGTTCTACATTTGTTCACGAAACATAAAAAACGAACAAATGAGAATTCTGACAAGAACCTTTACCGGCATGGCGCTCGCGCTCACTTGCCTGCACGCGACCGCCCAAGAGGAAGTAATAGAACCGACCGTAACGCTCGGCGAAGTGGAAATCAAGGCGGCGAGGATCGTCCAAAAAACAGACGGATGGCAGCTTTATCCATCCAAACGGCAAAAGGAGTCCGCCCGCTCGGGCTACAGCGTCCTGCAACAACTGAGCCTGCCCAATATCCGTATCGACGAGGTCTCGCACAGCATTTCGGCCATCGACAACAAAGGAAGCGTGCAGGTCCGGATCAACGGCATCATCGTGGACAAGTCGGAGATGTTATCGCTCGACCCGAAAAGCATCAGCAAGATTGATTTTATCGATAATCCGGGCGTACGCTACGGCGACGGCATTGCCTATGTGATCGACATCACGACTCGCCGGGCAGACAATGGTTATACCCTCGGCACCTCGTTTACCCAAGCCCTGACGGCCAAGAATGGCGATTATTCCGCATACGGCAAATGGAACAGCGGGAAAAGTGAATTTTCATTAAACTACAGCTTCGGCTACCAGGATCTCAAAGGAAGCCGGATAAAGGAGACGGCCAATTATCACCTGAACGACGGAACGATTCACACCATCCAACGCAACGACATCGCCTCGTGCGACCAAAGTTTCCACAACCTGGTGAAGCTGACCTATAACCTGGCGGACTCGACCCATTACGTCTTCCAGGCCTCACTGAGCGGAGATTTCAGACACAAGCCGGAGAGCTACAACCAGAAACAGGTGATCGACGGCACGGACGAGTATATTGCCACCCAACAGAAACAGAGCCAAAGCGGAAGCCCCGTACTCGACCTCTATTATTTCCAGCAGCTCACGCCCAGGCAATCAATTACCCTCAATGCCGTCGGGACCTACATCAACACTCAAACGTCCGACAGCTACGACGAGGGCTCGCCTTATCAATATGATGTCGACGGCAAGACCTACTCACTCCTGAGCGAAGCCATCTACGAGAACAAGCTAAAGCCATTCACCTTATCCGCCGGCCTCAATTACAGCCAGAAATATACCAACAACGAATATTCAGGCGATGTCTCCTCCGTCACGCCGATGCACAACAACCGCGTCTACCTCTTCTCCGAGATCAAGGGTATCTGGGGAAAATTACGCTATTCGGCAGGTATCGGGACAAGCTATTTGCATTATCGCCAACAAGAGCACAACTACGACTATTGGAGTTTCTGCCCCAAAGCCGCCCTGAGCTATAATTTCAACAACGCCTGGCAATTGAGTTACAATTATCAGACGAACGAGAAAACCTCGCGGATCGCCATGATCAGCGACGCGACCATCCGGACAAACCGCATGGAATGGACTGTCGGCAGCCCCGACCTCAAGCCCAGCAGGGACACCTACCACATCCTCAAGCTCTCCTACACCAACACTCGCCTGCAAAGCTACGCGGAGGGATTCTACAAGATCTGCCGACATACGAACATGGCTGTCTACGAGCGGACGGACGACGACCGCTTCATCTACACCCAACGTAACCAGAACGAGATCGACGCCCTCCATATCGCTGGTTACCTCAATTATTGGCTGCTGCCGGAAAAGCTTTCCGCCGCGCTCTACGGCGGCCTGTTCCGTTGTTTCAATTACGGGGACGACTACAAGCATCATTACACCTCCTATTTCATAACCGGAAGCCTTAATGCCTATCTGGGCGATTTCACTATACAGGCCCATGCCGACAACGGCTCCCGTTTCCTCGAGGGCGAGACAAGGGGCTATAACGGCTACAGCGTCGCCCTGAAAACCGCCTATAACTACAAGGACTGGCAATTCGCCCTTGTCTGGCAACAGCCGTTGGCGAGCGATTACAAGATGTTCGAGACAGAAATCCTCAACCGCAATCTCCAAAAAACGACCGCATTGTATAGTAAAGACTTCCGTAACCTCGTCAGCCTGACCGTGACCTGGCGGCTTGGCAAGGGACGCAAATTCCGGTCGGTCAACAAGGCGATCCAATTGAAAGACAACGATACGGGAATTATCCGGTGATTCCCGTATCCGCATTGCTTTCCCTTAAGACACGCCCGATTCTTTTCCGAAGAAAAAATGAGTTTTCTTCGGAAAGGATTGGAGTTTTCCTCGGAAAGGACTAGAGTTTTGTTCGAAAAGGACTGGATCGCCTTTAGGCAAGAATCTGGTATGACTTAAATAGAACTTTCCTAATTTAATGCGGTTATTCCATCGATTTTCCGTAAGTTTGCCCCAAATTTACGCTTCACAAGGAACAAATGAACAAATTCAACGCATACGCTTTAACTTGCCTCCTGTTGCTGGGGGCGGCAACCGTCTTCCCGCAAAGCCGGGGCGGGCGGGTCCAGATCGTTAGCGAAGCCGGCAGCAACACGTTCGAGCACACCATCGAGCGGGGTGAGACCGTCTATGCCATCGCGACGATGTATGGTGTCAGTGTCGACGATATTTACCGTCTCAATCCTGAGAGCAAGGAGGGCATCAAGGCTGGCGACAAGCTAAGGATTCCACAAAAGGATGCGGCAACGCAGACTGCCTCATCGAAAAAGGCTGGCGATTATCTCTATCACGCCATCAAGCGGGGTGAGACGCTTTACGCGCTCTCGCAAGAATATAAGATTCCGGCCCAGGCAATCCTCGATGCCAACCCGGGCCTCTCGACCTCTACCTTCGCGGCCGGACGGATCATTCGTATCCCGCCGACCCAGATTGAGGACCTGCCTACGACCGAGCAAAAAGAGACGGTTAAGGAGATCGAATATGTGGTCGAGAAGAGGGAAACCCTCTATCGCATCTGCCGCAAATTCAACATCTCGAGCGTAGAGCTGATCAAGCATAACCCCAAGCTCAAAAACGGTGTCAAAGCGGGTATGGTATTGAAGATCCCTACCAAGACGACCGAGGTGGTGACCACAACGCCCGCCGAAAGCCGGCCCATGCGTGAGAACGAGGTCAACGCCCTGCTCTATGAGAAAAAAGAGAGCCTGCCTGTCGACCGCATCAAGGTGGGCCTGCTCCTGCCCTTCAAGGCCGACAAGCCGACCCGTGACGCCGCCACGGCCCGTTTCGTGGAGTATTACGAGGGCATGTTGCTGGCCGTCGACAGCCTGCGTAAGCAAGGCGTCTCGATCGAGCTGTCGGTCTACGACACAGGCGAGGGCGCCCGTGCCATGAACCAGATTCTCGAGACGGAAGAGAACCTGCGATCGGCCAACCTGCTGATCGGCGCCGTACAGAACGACCAGATTGGGCCATTGGCGGATTTCGCCCAAAAACATAAGATCAAGTACGTGATCCCCTTCACCTCGAAGAACGACGACGTCCTGTCGAACGCTTCCGTCTTCCAGGTCAACACGCCGCATTCCTATCTCTATTCGAAAGCGGCCCAGGCGGGATGCGACCTGTTCTCTGACCATAACATCGTCATCGTGAACATCAAGGACAAGGATGAGAAACCCGATTTCATCAAGGCCTTCAAGGAGGAGATGAAAAACCGGGGAATCGCCCACAAAGAGCTGGACTACAACGCCGCTACTTTCACGACCGACATCGAGGCGTTGCTCATACGCGACAAACGTAACGTTGTCCTGCCAACATCGGCCTCACTCGACGCCGTAAACAAGATCAAGACGCCATTGCGCATGCTCGCCGAGACACAACCCGAGGTAGAAGAGGGCGAGGAACCCAAGCCACCGTTCATGATTACCCTGTTCGGTTATCCCGAATGGCAGACCTACGTGCGCGAGTGCCTGGAGGATTTCTATATGCTGAACACTTATATTTACAGTAACTTCTATGCGGATAATCTCTCGAACGAGGTACATGACTTTTATGGGAAATACAAGGACTGGTACAGCAAGGACCTGATCAACACCTTCCCCAAATACGGTATCCTCGGATTCGATACCGGCATGTTCTTCTTGGGCGCTCTCCAGAAATATGGCACCAATTTCGAGAACAACCTCGACAAGATCCATTACAAGTGCATCCAGACCGGGTTCGATTTCCATCGGGTGAACAACTGGGGCGGCTTCATCAACACGAATATCTTTATGGTACATTATAAGAACGATTATACCGTGACACGGACGGAGGTAAGATGGGATTGATCTTTCGGAAGGCCTTACTTATCGGCCTGATATGCGGATTTGCGGGCGCGGCCTATGCCCAGGGAAGCGCCTTCAAGAGGGAACTGTCGGTCGGCGGCTCCTTTGGTACTACCTTCTCGTACGTCAGTTTCATGCCCAAGGTACAACACGGCATGAAAATGGGTTACACCGGAGGCGCCACGATCCGATGGATCACGGAAAAGCACCTGGGCCTCCAGGCCGAGCTCAATTTCGCCCAGTTCGGCTGGAAAGAGACTTTCGAGGAGGAGCCACAATACCGCTACGAGCGCACGATCAACTACTTGGAGCTGCCCTTCATGACGCACATCTATTTCGGGAGCGACCGCTTCCGGTTCTTCATCAATTTGGGCCCAAAGATCGGTTATGCCTTGAGCGAGAGCACGGACGAGAACCTGAACGGCGCGACCCCAAACCTCACGAACGACCAGCATGACATGCCGATCGACAAACGCTTCGAATGGGGCCTTTGTGGCGGGCCGGGTATTGAGTTGCGAACCGGCATCGGTTGTTTCCTGCTGGAAGGCCGTTATTATTATGCCTTAGGCGACATTTATAACAGCCGAAAGGGCGACGTCTTCTCCAAGTCGTCAACCCAAGTGATATCGGCTAAGATAACCTATCTTATCCCGATCAAGAAATAGATTAAAACCAGACATCAGGGCTCCTTCGGGCAAAGCGGCGCTGTTGTCCGGAACATCAGGGCTCCTTCGGGCAAAGCGGCGCTGTTGTCCGGAACATCGGGGCTCCTTCGGGCAAAGCGGCACTGTTGTCCGGAACATCGGGGCTCCTTCGGGCAAAGTGGTGCTGTTGTCCGGAACATCGGGGCTCCTTCGGGCAAAGTGGTGCTGTTGTCCGGGAAAAAGCGGCGAATTTCCCCAAAAACATTCCCGCGAACGCAACCTTTTCTCTATCCTTCTCGTCTTATAAGGAAATGATCAATTAAAAACGAGAAATAATTATGAAAACAAAAGCATTTGTATTGTGCCTGATCCTGGCATTACTGCCTTTCACGATCATGGCGGAAGTCATTGAGGGAAACGGTAAACTGATTACGAAAGAGCTCTCGATCCATCCTTTTGACGCGATCCGGATCGACATGAGCGTCACCAATAACAACGGTAACTGGAAAAAGCTATTCAAACAGGCCTCACAAACGGCAAAGGTCAACTTCTCCTATCAGGCAACCGGAAAGACCAGTTTGAAAATCACGATCGACGAGAATATCTATCCCTCGTTGACAGTCAAGGTGGATGATGGGCAACTCCTCATCAAAACAAAAGAGGGCACCCAAATCCGCCCAACCCGCTTCGACATCGTCGGCACCTCAGAGAGACTCAAGAAGGCGGATCTAAGCGGAAACACGACACTATCGATCAACAGCGACCTGAATGGCGAGCAATTCACGGCCAACGTCAGCACGGGCGCCAGCCTTAAATCGGAAAACGCCTTGACATTCGTGGATTGCGATATCGACGCGTCTACCGGATGCGAAGTGGAACTCAAGCAACTGAATTGTGATAATCTCTCGGCCAGCGCGTCGACCGGATGCGATGTTAAATTGGGAGGCAAAGCCGATATCGCCCATTTGGCGGCCTCCACCGGATCGGGCATCAAGGCCTCGAACCTAACAGTCACCAAAGCCCAATGTGACTCAAGCACGGGATCCAGCATCTCGATCCACGCCGTTAAAACGTTAAACGCTTCCGCCTCATTGGGCAGCGAGATCTACTATTCCGGCGACCCGGCGACCAATATCTCGACATCGCTGGGGGGAAGTGTCCACAAATAGTTAGGATAAAAGCCAAAATCCCCTAACTTCGCGGGAGAATTGGTAATCTTATCACGAAAAGAAAATGAGAAAAGGTTGGATGATTTTGGTATCGGCGTCGCTACTGCTCGCCGGTACCTCGTGCGTTTCTAAGAAAAAGTATCTGGAGGCCGAGAACGGACGGATCGAGGCAGAAAAAGAGGCCAAGAACTTGCGTGAACGATTGATCGGTTGCCAGGATGAGAGCGACCGCCTGGTCAACCAAGTCGCCGCCCTCGCCAAGGATACCGCTCTCTTGCGCCGCGACATTCGCAACTACAAGACAATGCTCAACACCAACATGGGTGAGCAAGACAAGCTGAATGCCCTCCTCTCCGAGAAGATGAAAGAGCTCGATGAGCGGGAACAGACCATCAACCAGTTGCAAGAGATGATCGACGAGCAGACCCGTAAGGTACAAGACCTGCTGAACAGCGTTAAGGAGGCATTGCTGGGATTCAACAGCGACGAGTTGACCGTCACCGAAAAGAATGGAAAGGTTTATGTCGCCATGTCTGATAAGCTGTTGTTCCAATCGGGAAGCGCGACAGTCGACAAACGAGGCAAGGAAGCCTTGGCTAAACTAGCTGACGTGCTGAACAAACAAAACGACATCGATGTCTACATCGAGGGCCATACCGACAGTAAGCCGATACATAACGCCCGCTTCTCGGACAATTGGGACTTGAGCGTTATCCGTGCCACTTCGGTCGTCCGGATCCTGACCACCGATTATGGCGTTAATCCCTTGCAAATCCAACCCTGCGGACGAGGCGAATATATGCCCGTGGCCGACAATGAGACCGCGGAAGGACGAAGCAAGAACCGTCGCACGGAGATCATCATGGCCCCACGCCTGGACAAGCTGATCCAGATGCTCCAATAAATAAAGACCCCATTTTTCACATGTACGTACGTGTCGGCCGATACATACGTATGTGTTAGCCGACACGAACGTTCATGTTGGCAGACACATACGATCGTGTAAGGCTACACATACGTACGTGTTATTTTCCTCTCTCTCAGCCCTAATAATTTTCTAATTTCCCCTAAGTCTTTTCTAATCGGATTGACACCGTCCGAGCCTTACGATTCCCCTATTTTCGCGCCTGTTCATTCTAAACAACGTGAATCCAGGAAACAATGAAAAGGTTCTTATCCATCATCCTCACCCTCCTTCCACTCCTGCACACGGGAGCTACTGAGGAGAACAGGCTCAAATTAACGATCCATGAGGCCGAGCGTTATCTTGCCGACCATAACCTTCGTCTTCTGGCGGAACATTATGCGGTAGATCAAGCGGAAGCCCGAGTCATCCAGGCCAAGCTCTTCGACAACCCGGTAATCTCATTCGAGCAAAATGTTTATAACCGGATCAATGGACGCTATTTCGACTTCGGTAAAGAGGGCGAAAGTGCGGTCGAGCTGGAACAACTCATCTACATTGCCGGGCAACACAACAAACGGGTCAAACTCGAGAAGATCAACCATGAGATGTCGGCCTATCAATACGAGGAGGTCGCACGGAGCTTGCGAGGAGAGCTACGACAGAAATTTGTCGAGCTTTATTTCACCCGTCGTTCCCTAACCGTCTATGACGACGAGATCCGGGCCATCAACGACCTGCTCGCCATCTATAAGACCCAGCAAGAAAAAGGCAACATCTCCCTTCTTGAAAAGGCGAGACTAGAGGCGCTACTTCTGGCATTACGGCAAGAGCAGGGCGACCTGATCAACCAGACAACCGCCTTAAGTGGCGAGCTTCGCCTGCTTCTTGGTATCAACGACCAAACACAAGTGGAGCCCGTCATCGACGAGTCGGCACTCGATCGGATCGATCTCTCCGACATCTCTTTTGCCGACCTATTGGCACGCCTTCCCGAACGACCGGACCTCAAGATCGCCCAATCAAAAAGACGAGCCTCGGAGGCGGACCTTAAGCTCCAACGTGCGCTCGCCTTTCCGGAAGTCAGCCTGAAGGGCTCATACGACAAGGCGGGCAACTTCATCAACGACTATTGGGCAATCGGGCTCAGTATCAGCCTCCCGATCTTCAACCGGAATCAAGGGAACATCAAGGCAGCAAAGCTGGCAATCCTCCAGAGCGGACAACAAGAGGCTTATGAGCAACAACAGGCGGAAAACGAACTCTACACCTGCTATGCCCGACTCGACCAGGCCATCCGCCTTTACCGTTCGACCGACCTCTCACTCGCCGGCGATTTCTCCAAGATACTCGAAGGCGTAAATCAAAGCTTCCGACAGAGAGACATCAGTTTGCTGGAGTTTATCGATTACTATGAATCATACAAGACAACCTGCCTGCGACTAAACGACCTAAAGCGAGAGGTATTACAAGCTCTCGAGGAGGTCAACATCGCTGCCGGAGAAAACCTATTCACCTATTAAATTAAACAAGACAATAATATGAGAACAACATCTATCGGAATCCCAGGTCTCATCTCATGCGCCCTGCTCTCGCTTACGATGAGCTGCGGCCAGAGAAACGAAGAGGCACAACCCGCCGCCATAACACACACGTTGACCGACAGCCTGCGCCAGATCATCAGCCTCGACACGATCCAGGAGGCTCCGCTTCATGGCGAACTGCTGTTGAACGGTCGTGTCGATTTCGACCAGGAAAAGGTAGCGCCCGTTTATTCCTTATTCAGCGGCGAGGTACTCCAAGTCAATGCCGAACTGGGCGACCTTGTCAAGAAAGGGGAACCTTTGGCCACCATTCACAGTGCGGAAATCGTTGATTTGGAAAAACAGCGGAAAGAGACCGAGCAACAACTCGCCGTCGCCACACGCAACCTGAAAGCGATCGAGTCGATGACCCAAGCGGGCCTCAACTCCGAACGGGATCTGCTTCAAGCCCGCCAACAGGCCGCCGATGCCCAGGCGGAGATGGAACGTCTCCGAAAGTTGTCAGTCCTCTACACCACCAATAATGAGAACCATTATCTGCTCAAAGCCCCGATCAGCGGTTTTATCACCAAGAGAGAGATCAACCCGCACATGATGGTCAGACCGGATCAGGGAGAGGCCTTGTTCACGATCACCGGCCTCGACCAAGTCTGGATCATGGCCGATGTCTATGAGAGCGACATCAGCAAGGTTCACGAAGGCATGCCCGTTCGTGTTACGACCCTGGCCTACGCCGACCAGGAATTCCAAGGCTTTATCGATAAGATCTATCAAGTGCTCGATGAGGAGAGCAAGACCATGCGGGTCCGTGTCCGGTTAAACAATCCGGATTATCTCTTGAAACCGGGTATGTTCGCCAGTGTCTATGCCCAGGACAAGAACAGGCAACAGATGATGCCTCGCATAAACAACCATGCGATCATCTTCGAAAATGGCAAACAATATGTAATTGTGGTCGATTCATCCGGCAACTTGAGCCAACGGGAGGTGACCGTCTATAAGCAGGACAAAGAATACAGTTACCTGAAAACCGGACTCAAAAAGAACGAGGTCGTCGTAAACCGCAACGCCCTCTTAATCTACAATGACTTAAAATAAAAAGCCTTATGCATAGCTTTATTGATCAGATCATTACCTTTTCCCTCAAGAACAAGTTCTTTATCTTTTTTTGTACGGCAATCGCCATCATCATAGGTTGTGCCTGTTTCAAGGAGACACCAATCGACGCCTTTCCCGACGTGACCAATACGAAGGTCACGATTATCACGCAATGGCCCGGACGCAGCGCCGAGGAGGTTGAGAAATTCATTACGATCCCGATCGAGATCGCCATGAACTCCGTCCAACAGAAAAGCGATATCCGAAGCACGACCTTGTTCGGGCTTTCGGTCGTGAACGTGATGTTCGACGATAAGGCAGACGATTTTTTCGCCCGCCAACAGGTCTATAACCAATTGAACGACGCGGACCTGCCTGAGGGTGTAACACCTGAGGTCCAGCCGCTTTATGGACCGACAGGCGAGATTTTCCGTTATACGCTACGAAGTGAGAAACGAAACGTCCGCGAACTGAAAACCCTGCAAGACTGGGTGATCGATCGCCAGTTAAGAGCCGTTCCCGGTGTCGCCGATATTGTCAGTTTCGGAGGCGAGGTCAAGACTTTCGAGGTCAGCGTCAATCCCAACCAGCTGATCAATTACGGCATATCCAGCCTGGAGCTGTTCGACGCCATTGCCAAGAGTAATCTCAATGTCGGAGGTGATATCATCACGAAAAGCTCCCAGGCCTATGTCGTACGAGGTATTGGCCTGATCAATAACATCAAGGAGATCGAGAATATTGTCGTGAAAAACATCAACGGGACGCCAATCCTGGTCAAACATCTGGCGAACGTGCACGAGTCGTGCCTGCCACGCCTCGGACAAGTGGGGCGAATGGACGAGAACGACGTTGTTGAAGGCATTGTCGTCATGCGTAAAGGCGAGAATCCCGAAGAGGTAATCAGCGCGCTCAAAGATAAGATCCAAGAGATCGAGGCCAATTCCCTGCCCGACGATGTCCGGATCGTTCCTTTCTATGACCGGGAAAACCTGGTCGACCTGGCGGTCAGGACCGTGACCCACAACCTGGCTGAAGGCGTCTTGCTCGTCACCTTTATCGTCCTGATCTTCATGGCCGACTGGCGAACGACACTGATTGTCTCCATTATCATCCCGCTCGCCCTGCTCTTTGCCTTAATCTGCCTGCGCCTGATGGGAATGAGCGCCAACCTTCTGTCGATGGGAGCGATCGATTTCGGCATTATCATAGATGGAGCCGTCGTGATGGTCGAGGGACTTTTCGTCGTTCTCGATAAGAAAGCTCGAGAGATCGGCATGCCCGCTTTCAACGTGATGAGTAAAATGGGCCTGATCCGCCGGACCGCCAAGGAAAAGGCCAAATCGGTCTTCTTCTCGAAGCTGATCATCATCACCGCCCTGGTCCCCATCTTCTCGTTCCAAAAGGTCGAGGGGAAAATGTTCAGTCCATTGGCCTTCACATTGGGTTTCGCCCTACTGGGCGCATTGGTCTTCACGTTGACATTGGTTCCCGTACTTTCCTCCATTCTGTTGCGCAAAGATGTCCGGGAACGCCATAACCCATTCCTGGCATGGGTCAACCAATGGGCAAGCCGACTGTTCGATTATTGTCATGCCCGAAAGAAACGCTCGATTCTCATCGCCTCACTTCTGGCAGCGGCCGGTCTTTGGTGTTTTACCCTGCTCGGAACCGAGTTCTTGCCGCAACTTAACGAAGGATCAATCTACATACGGGCAACCTTGCCGCAAAGCATCTCGCTCGACGAGTCCGTTCCATTGGCCAACCGGATGCGTCACCAACTCATCGCCTATCCGGAGGTCCGACAAGTCCTCTCCCAAACCGGACGCCCCAACGATGGAACAGACGCGACCGGTTTCTATAACATCGAGTTCCATGTGGATATCTATCCTGAAAAGGAATGGGAAAGCCATCTGACCAAAGCGGAACTGATACAGAAGATGCAACAGGACCTGAGCATCTATCCGGGCGTCGACTTCAACTTCTCGCAACCGATCTCCGACAATGTAGAAGAGGCTGCCAGTGGCGTGAAAGGCTCTATCGCCGTCAAGGTATTCGGCGACGATCTTTACGAATCGGAACGGAAAGCCGTAGAGATCTACAACATACTCAAGACTGTTGATGGCATCGAGGATTTGGGCGTTATCCGTAATATCGGCCAACCGGAACTACGGATCGAACTGGATGAGTCGCGCCTGGCCCGCTATGGCGTCGCCAAAGAGGATGTGCAATCTATTATTGAAATGGCCATCGGTGGTAAAAGTGCCTCCCTGCTCTATGAGAACGAACGCAAATTCCACATCATGGTCCGCTACGACCAGGATTTCCGCCGGAGCGAGCGGGAAATCGGCAAAATTCTCGTACCTGCACGCGACGGCTCCATGATCCCGATCAAGGAGCTTGCCGACATCCGAACAATCACAGGCCCGCTGATCATTTACCGTGATAACCATACCCGCTTCTGCGCTGTCAAGTTCTCCGTGCGAGGCCGCGATATGGGAAGTGCCATAGCCGAGGCGCAAAGTAAGGTAAACCGGCAAGTCAAGCTTGATGAGAACTATTCCCTGAAATGGACCGGAGATTTCGAGAACCAGCAACGTGCTACCCGACGACTGGCTCAAGTGGTGCCGATCAGTATCGTCATCATATTCGTTATCCTGTTTGTCCTGTTCGGCAATCCCCGTGATGCCGGACTGGTACTGCTCAATGTTCCCTATGCTGCTGTTGGTGGTATCCTAGCCTTGCTGCTCACCCGCTTCAACTTCTCCATCTCGGCGGGTATCGGCTTCATCGCCCTTTTCGGTATCTGTATCCAGAATGGCGTGATCATGGTCAGCGACATCAAGCAGAATATCCGAGACCGATTACCCCTCGAACAGGCCATTAAGGCAAGTGTCCGGTCACGTGTCCGGTCGGTTTTGATGACTGCCCTGATGGCGACAATCGGACTGATGCCCGCCGCTCTCAGTCACGGTATCGGGTCCGAGAGCCAGCGCCCTTTGGCGATCGTCATCATTGGAGGTTTAGTCGGTGCGACCTTCTTCACGCTCTTCATCTTTCCATTGATTGTCGAGCAGGTCTATCGGCGAACTCTCTATACGAAAGAGGGCCTTTTAAAACGGCGACGTATTTAAGGCTTCGGGATTTTGAACTAATTTCGCGTTCAACATATTATATAATGAATAATAATAAACATCACACATATGGCTAGACTCTTATTAGCGGAAGACGAGGCAAACATCGCCTCTTTCATCGAACGTGGCCTAAATGAATGCGGTTACGAGGTGACTGTAGCCAAAGATGGTGAGGCGGCATGGCAACAAGTACAGGCTGAAGCATTCGACCTGTTGATCCTCGACATCATCATGCCCAAGCTCGATGGTCTCAGATTGTGCCAGATGTTTCGCCGGCAATACGGCTATACGACCCCCGTACTGATGGTCACCGCTCTCGGGACAACCGACGATATCGTTGCCGGGCTCGACGCCGGAGCTGACGATTATATTGCCAAGCCCTTCAGCTTCGCCGAGTTGCAAGCTCGAATCCGGGCCCTGCTCAGGCGAAAAGAGGAAACAAGCATCAAGCAGGTGATCACCTGTGCCGATTTAACCCTCGACATGATCGGACGGCGAGCGACCCGAGGCGACAAAGTCATCGACTTGACCGTCAAGGAATATCGTCTCCTGGAATATTTCATGAACAACCAAGGCGTGGCGCTTAGCCGAACCCAGTTGTTGCGTGAGGTCTGGGACAAGAACTTCGACACCAACACCAACATCGTCGATGTTTACGTCAACTACTTACGTTCGAAAGTGGATCGGGAATTCAAGAAGAAACTTATCCATACCGTCGTCGGATTGGGTTATATGATGGAAGCATGAGAACAGGAAACAAGATCGCATGGATTTATACCTGGCTGATGATGGGTCTTGTCTGTCTGGTCGGATTGCTTTTCTACCTATTAACAGCCCATTCCATCAATCGGATATACAATTCCTTCCTGGCCGAACGAGCCAATGCCACAGCTGTCAAGCTTTGGGAAAAGGACGAGTTGGATGAGGTGAGTTACGCACTCGTGAAAAAGCGCTATGAGCAAACCCTTCCATCCACTCAAGAGATCATACTCAATGCCGACTCGGCCGGCACGAGGAATACCTTGTCTCATTATTTAGGAGAAGAGCAGATAAAATCCCTCTTCGAGGGCGAACTCATCTATTTTGACCAGAACGACGACCGGCAAGGTGTTGCTCTCTATTATCCGGACAACGAGGGTAATTTTATCATCTTGATCCTCTCAAACAACCGCTACGGTGAGGAGATCCTGAATCGTATGGGCTGGTTCTTGCTTGCCGCTTTACTAATCACGGCCCTGCTCATCCACGGGATTGGTAAATTCTACGCGAGTCGTGTCGTCAATAAGATCGATGAGGCCTATCAGAGTGAGAAATCGTTTATCAGCAACGCCTCGCACGAGCTGAACAATCCGCTGACCGCCATTCAGGGAGAATGCGAGATCACGCTTCTTAAGCCACGCACACCCGACGAGTACCAGTCGGCCCTTCAGCGCATAGCGGGTGAGACACGCCGTATCATCACACTTATGAAACACCTCCTGTTCCTCTCACGGGGCGACCAGGAGATCTTAAGAAGCGTGATCGAACCCATCCGGCTGGATACCTATCTTAAGGAACTGGCGGAAGAATACGCCGTTCCCTATACCTCAGACGGCACCGCTACTCTTGTAAACGCCAATCCGCATCTTCTGGATGTCGCCATTCGCAACATCCTGAATAATGCCTTGAAATATTCTGATGGGAAAACAGTCCGGATCAGCCTAGCCGAACGACAGGTCACAATAGCCGATCAAGGAATTGGCATCCCTAAAAAAGAGATAAAGCGGATCTTCCAACCCTTCTATCGGGGCAAGAACGCCCGCGACTTCAAGGGCAATGGCATTGGGTTGTCTCTCTCCTGTCGCATCCTACGCCTGTATGGTGCCCGCCTCCACATCGAGTCGAAAGAAGGCAAAGGCACCCAAGCGCATATCCTTTTCGACTAAGCCCGGCGACAGGTCAAGGCGAAGTAAAGGATATAGAGGAAGGCCACCAATGGGACAATAAATCCGATCGCCATCTCCTGCTCGCCGATATATCCCATCAACATCGGGCTGAAGGCGCCACCGGCCACACCCATTACGATATAAGAAGAGGCCTTCTTCGTCCCTTCGCCCATGCCCTCAAGTCCTAAGGCAAAGATGGTCGGGAACATGATCGACATAAAAAAGAAGGAGAGATACAAAGCATAGAGAGAAACCGTTCCCAACGTCGCAACCACCAAGGCCATACAAACTGCGGCCGCCAAAGAATAGAAGGTCAACAACCGTCCCGGCGAGAGCCAGCGCATCGTCAAGCTACCCGTCAACCGCCCGATCATGAACAGGGCCATACCTCCAAACGCCAAGACTCGTGAAGCCTCCAGATTCGTGATTGAGGCATCCTGCTCCGTCACATAATTAATGAAGAAACTGAAAATTCCTGTCTGAGCGGCACAATAGCAGAATTGAGCGATCACCGCACGGACAAATTGCCCATGCCGCCAGATCGACACGCAATTCGCCGACTGAGGCTGAGTTCTCTCCTCTTCCTCGGGCCTTACTTCCGGCAACTTGACAAAGAAGAAAAGAATAGCAACCAACAAGACAACCGATCCCACCAACACATAAGGCTTGGAAAGGGCCATCGTATCGCCCTCGGGCGCTCCGAAGATCAAGGCGCCTCCCAATAACGGACCCAAGATCCAACCCAAACCATTGAACGACTGGGAAAGGTTCAATCGCCGGGCAGCAGACTCGGCCGGTCCCAAGATCGTCGAGTAAGGATTAGCAGCTGTCTCAAGAATACACAAACCGCACGCAATCACGAACAACGCCAACAGGAAAGGTGGCGCGGAATGCAAGAAGGCTGCCGGAATAAAAGCGAATGCCCCCAAAGCGAACAACAACAATCCAAAGATGATTCCTTTCCGATAACCATAACGGCGCATGAATGCGCCAGCCGGCAACGCCATCAGGAAATAGGCAATATAAGTCGAGAACTGCACAAGGCCGCTCTCTGCCTTCGTCATCGTAAAAGCGCCTTGGAAATGTTTATTCAACACGTCCAGCAACCCATGAGCCATACCCCACAAGAGGAAGAGGCTCGTCACCAACACGAACGGCACCAGATACGATTTTCCTCCAGGCGCCTCCACCAAACTTCTCTTTTTAGATTCTCCTGTTCTCATCTTCCAATGAACGACCTTTTCACCTGTTTAACGAATCTCTCTTAGCTTGAAAACCGGTTTCATCAACTGCCACTTCTCAGACGAGGCACTTCCCGGTTCCGCTTTCTGGAAACGGGAAACGAAATCCTCCCACTCAGCCTGCCGGTCGAGTGTGGCCAAACGCCCGAAAGCGGCGTCCCAATCAAAATCATCATCTGTCTCCACAATCATGAACAGGTGAACCTCGTGACGATAAATCTCCATATCACGGATACCCACCGCCCGGATGCCTGCCGGGATCTCCGGCCAGATATGCTCTGCCGAATGCCAATACTCATACTCACGGATCAACTCCGGATCTTCTTTCAAGTCTAATGACTGACAATATCGTTTCATCTCAAAATCATTTAATAGCCAATTTCTGGCGGCAAATGTACACAAATTCGCCCGAAAGCGGACATACGAATGCCTTTATGTCAGTTCTCAAACGGACAAAAAACGACAATACCCCTTTTGGCACATATTTTGATCTTCTGCCTATCGGATAAAGGTTATAAATCCGATGGGACCGAAAGAGGCCCCAACGGTCAACCGGGATCCTAAAACAAGATATTGACAATAACTTAAATTTTTACAATTATGATCTTAAGTCAGAAATTATCCGAGGCGTTCAACGCACAAGTAAACGCGGAAATGTGGTCAGCGAACCTCTATCTCTCAATGGCAGTTTATTTTAAGAAAGCGGGCTTGAACGGTTTCGCTCATTGGATGGAAAAACAGGCAAGCGAGGAACTGGAGCACGCTCAAGAGTTTATCGATTATACAATTGACCGTGGCGGTGATATCGTTATCGGACAAATTAACGTAGTTCCGACAGCTTGGGGCAATCCGACAGAGGTATTCGAGCACGTTTACAAACATGAGTGTCACGTATCAGAGATGATCGACAACTTGATGAACATCGCTGAGGAGAATAAGGATCACGCTTCACGCGACTTCCTGTTCAAGTTCGTTCGCGAGCAAGTAGAGGAAGAGGCAACCGCAAAGAAGATCGTAGAGGAATTGAAGAACTACGGTGAGTGCCATATTGGCATTATGGATCACAAATTGGGCAAAAGAGAATAATTTTAATCCAAGAATACTTTTCAAAGGCCGGGACCCGCAAGGGCATCCCGGTTTTTTTATGCCCCTTAAACACTCTATTATAATAACGGGATTATTGAGTATTTATAATGCCCATTATAAGAGGTTCACAATGCCTATTGTTAACCCCTAACAATCCAGTCGTAACAAAGCAACAATCGCCTTGCCAAATACTAGACAACCGGAAACCGGCAAATATCACTTATAAGAATCGAGTAGGAGGTAAACACTAATCATAGGTGTTTATCTCCTATTTTCATG